>Ga0208375_1000338_pt1 | contig 72355 bp, 77 predicted proteins | sample RifOxyD1_FD_184038 | JGI IMG/M metagenome (GOLD analysis project Ga0208375, IMG submission 184038) | Soil microbial communities from Rifle, Colorado - Rifle Oxygen_injection D1 (SPAdes) | ecosystem: Environmental > Terrestrial > Deep subsurface > Rock core/Sediment | place: Rifle, Colorado... | reverse complement strand
TATCTTTCTTGCTTGATAAACTGTCTTTCCACTATTTAGCTTTCTAAGTGTCTCTGTTAACTTAGATTTTGTTAGTTTCATGGGGACAATTATATTGTCCTTATGAAATAGTTTCGGGATAGAATATCTGGAGGAGAAAGTGAGATTTTAAAAGGATGTGGGATAGATGCAACATCTCTCTATAATACAAAAAATGGAAAAGGAAGTGGACATTCAGCCACTGCAAATTCTCTGCTTGATACTTATTATATAAGAGATTTAAACCAGAATGTTGCTTTATCAGAACTTCAGAATAAAACCAGCTTTATAAAAAATATGACTATTTCCAAATCTGATGAAGAGGATGCGGAATATGAAGATGATTAAAATTATTATCCTGCTATAACAATATATTTATATTGGAATTAAAATCATTAGAATTTAATAAAATGAATAAAAAAAATCAGATAATTCTTTTGATTATTATATTGATAATTATTTTTGTGTTAATAGTCTTTTTGCAGTTTTTTTCAGGAAGCACTTTTTTTTATTTCGGAGAAATAAACTCCAACTTTAAATTTGGAGCTAAGGAGGTTACTGGGTTTATTTCACAGGGCTTACCAAATTCACAACAAACTGCACCTTTTAAGGTGCGGTACAAATCTGAAAGATTTGGTGATTTTAAATCTCTAGATAATTCTATTACAATTATTATGCCTGAAACTTCAAAAAATTTAGAATTGTCTGATCCTCCAGTAAATATTATTAATTTTGCATTTTCCCCTTCATCATTGACAATAAATATTGGAGACAGTGTTGCATGGACAAATAATGATAACACAATACATACTGTAACTTCAGATTCTGGAAGTGAATTAAATTCCCCTGTTTTACAGCCCGGAGATAGTTTTAGCTATACTTTTAATTCTCCCGGAACTTTTAATTATCATTGCAATTTCCATAATTTTATGAGAGCAACAATTTTTGTTGTTTCTCTTGTGCAAACTCCAGTCATAGTAAATCCTCCTGCTAATCAGATTGCAGATGAACCAGTAATTACTCCAATTAGTTCTTTTCCTTATGCAAATGTTCCAGTTACTCCTGCTTTAGAAATTATAACTTCTTCTCAAAAAATAAATTATTCAATTAGCAATTTTATAAATTCTCTGCCTAATACCACTAAAATAGAAATATCAAAGCCATTTCATGGAGGCACAATAAAGCCTTTTGCAGCAAAAACTCCTGCTTTTAAGAAATGAGCCACAAATATAATTCATTATTTATATTTGACTTTGTTTTATTTCAACATAATCTTTAATCCTCAGATAATCAGCCAGTTCTTTTGTAAGTACTGCATAATATTTTGTAGGCTTTTCAATAACCCCCCATTTTTTCTTGTAAAATTCATCACCAATTTCCAAGTCATAATACTTAATCTTATCTTTTATTGCTTTTTCTAAGTCTTTTTTAAGCAAAAAAGTCGGAGTGGATAAGTCTTTGTATTTTCTGTTCCACCAGCAGCCAAAGTAGAAAATAGTATTTTTTTCTTTCATTGCAATATGGACTGCAATAAGCTCTTTGTTCAGGTATGCACTAATAGTATAGCATTTTTCCTTCCATAATTTAAGCCTTCTTTGAAAATCTTTCCTGTTTTCCTTCCATAATTCCAAGAACCATTTTTTGCTTTTATCAAGAGCATCTTTTTCATTATATATTAATTTTATATTCTCATTCTTTTTCTCAACTCTTTTCAAATCCTTTCTTAAACTTTTATCTAAATTTAATTTATCAAAACTATCCGGAAGTTTTATCATATTTGTAAAATCTTCTTTGTCTTGTGTTTCAAGACCTATAGGACAATCAGGATGGATTTCCGTCAAAAGAAAAGGTTTAGGTAAATCTTTCAAGTCTTTTTCTTCCAGCCAGGCATATGGCAAAAATGGCAGGTCTCTCCAGGTCCAATAAAAAAGTTTTCTATTGATTTTTATTTTTTCAAATTTCATCAGTGTTCTCCGAGCTTATGCCAGTCCCAGAATACTTTTAGTTCATGACTTCTCCAGTTTCCTTTTATATTTTTTAAATATTCTTTTTCTTTCTGTGTTGCAACAAGATGCGCTTCTTTATCAATATTAAGCCCAAAAGTTTTTGATAAAAATCTTTCAATCAGTTCATGTATGCATAATGCCCTGAAGGATTTTTCCTTTTCTTTTTCACTAAAATTTCTGTCTATGAATATTTCTTTTCTTTTTCTGCTCCATTCTGCAACATGGTCTTCTCTTTTGATGCTAATTTTATCTGAGATTTTATGATTGAAAAAATTAAGAGAAATTTTTCCTTTGGAAAATTTGATATTAGTAACAGGAGATTTCAAAAGAATTTTAACAAAAGCATGATGCAGATTTTTGTTGCGTATTTTTGTTTTTTCTCTTTTTTTCTCCATGATAAATACAATAATTTAATATTTAAAAATTATACTAAAATATATTCTCATAACAAAAAAGAAGAAAATTTATAAATATACATTTCATTTAGTTATTATGTTAAAAAGAGGTTTTATTGTATTAATAGTTTTATCTATATTCTTGTTAATTACAGACATTTCATTTTTCTCACTATAAAAAGAATTAATTATAAATATTAAATCTTTTGGTTTCCCAAAATATAGATTAGTTTTAAGATAAACGCCCCCACGAGGTTCAAGTGATTTGTTTAACACCCCAAAGTGTTTATTATAATTAATTTACCGAGGACAAATTAGTATTTAAAGACCCCTATTTTAGAGAATAGTGGTGGACTATTGAATTTAAACGAATTTATTATTAATTTCATTTTTTATTGCGTTTATATCTATTTTAAATTCTCTATTTCCAAAAATTTTTGCAAATAATGTAATTCCATGTTTTTCTTCATAATTAGATATAGCTATTTGTAAAGAAACATATAGAGAAGTGCTAATTTCGGTTATTGCAAAGAAGAAATCAAATGGTTCTTCTTTTTTCCCATAAAGATGATTATTAACACTAAATATTTTAATTTCTTCAAAGAAATTTTTAACTATTCCACCAGCTTGCTTTCTGGTTAAACTACTTTTTTCTATCTTTTTACTTATGTCCTCCCATCTTTGTTCAAATTCTTTAATATTTTTACATACCATATAATATATTAAATGATATTCGTAAATAAACTTTGCTAATCTTTAAGAATTCATTCTAATAAACTGTAATCTTATAAATTACCCAATTTTAAAATTAATTTCTTCTTTCAACCTTATCCCATGATGCGGAATAATCTCAATAATTCCCATATCTCTTATTAAAAATAATAATTCCCAACATTCATTTTTCTTTATAGAAAAATTACTGCATAATTTTACAAACACCATTGGAAACGGAATTATTTCTTTTTTACTTTGTCTTTGTAATTCATCTAATCTTCTAAATAGTAAGTTGTATAAACCCAATCTAGGTTTCTCACTTTGATTATTCATTAGAAAACTCCTGAGATAGTCTTTTCTCAATAATTTTAAGATAATCTTTGTTTAATTCAAAACCAATAAAATTTCTGTTTAGTCTTTTAGCAACTAATGCAGTTGTTCCAGAACCCATGAAAGGATCTAAAACAATCCCTGGTTTAAACCCAGAATTGCAGGAACAAGCCAGGATGATTTTTTCTTTAGATTTAGGCATATAACTCTTTTCATTATATTTTTTAGTCTCTTTTGAAGAAGCTCTTCTATCCAAACTTTTGATTCTACCTTTTTTAACGTCCCTCACTCTAAAATTAAATGAATTAATATTTCCTCCAACTTTTATTTTTAATAAGGGAGTTCCACATTTTTTACAGACCATTTCAGGGCAACCAGCTTTAATGCAAAATTCAGGCAGTGTTTTTGGAAACATTGCATAATGTTTCTCTCTACTTGGTTCTAAAGGAAAAATAATTGAATCACCAGGATTTTTTCCAGTTTTAATTTTTAAATCTCTGCATGGAATTTTTATTTTATCAATATTAAAATAATATTTTTTATCTTTAACAAAAAAGAAAATTGATTCAGAATGAGTATTTAATCTGTCTTTTACAGATGTGGGTGTAACACTTCCGGCTGAATCTTTTGTTTTAAAATTGCACCATTGTTTAATCCAGGTTATATCGTTTCTAAGAATCAAACCTAAATCATCTTGGCATTTAATAGCAACTCTAAAAGGAATAAGGAGTTTCTGTTTATGCTGAAGCCAATTAGATTTACAATCTCTTCCTTTATTTTTATAATATGAATCACCAAGATTTAACCAAATTGTCCCAGTTGGTTTTAGAACTCTTCTAAATTCTTTCATAATATCAATAATTTTTCTAATATATTCGTCAGGATGATTTTCTAAACCAATTTGACTATCAACTCTATAATCTCTAAGATTCCAATAGGGAGGACTTGTGACTATGCAATCAATTGAGTTATCAGGTAATTTTTTTAATCCTTCTAATACCTCACAATTATAGATTTTATTTATTGGAATCATTATTTTTATCCTCCTCTAACGCTTTTTTTAAAATTAGAATCCATTTTGGAAGAGAAGTTTTATTCTCGTTATTTAACTCGTCTTTCTTTTCTTTATTTTTTGAATCATTATTTTGATTTTGCATAAAAAAGGTAAAATTATACTTCTTAAATATGTCCGAGTGAAAAAGATTGTACAATTTTTTGTACAAAATTTTGTACAAAAAGTTTCACTCGGTATTATATAAAGTTCTCAAAAATAAAGTTTTCATGAAAAAATGCATCTTATGCGGAAAGGAACTTAGAACAGATGAAGCAGACTTTTGCAAGACTTGCTTTAATGTTTTAAGTTGCAAGTACAAAGAAAAGAAAAAATTTCAGGAGGTAATAAAATGGCACAAGGAAAACCAAAAAACAAAGCATTGTTGATTTATTGTTTTTTATTTGTATTGCTTTTGTTTCAGATTAGTTTTATTTTAGCTGCATCAAATAGCGATTTTGACCAAATACTAAAACCATTACAAACAATTTACGACCTTGTAAAATATGCAGTCACAATGATTGCAGGTCTAGTATTGTTGTTTGCTGGAATCACTTATATAATGAGTGGATCAGATCCAGGAAAAAGAGAGAAAGCAAAAAATATGGTAATGTATGTTATCATAGGTCTGATGGTTATCTGGGCAGCTCCTTTTGTGGTTAAGCTGATTTTAGGAAATTAAAATGAGTTGCAGCATTACAGATCCGGGAGGTTGTGTTATAGAGTACTTGTTTGGTTTTATCGTAGATTTAATCAACATGGCTCTACAACCCTTCCTGAATCTTAATTATAAACTCTTATCAGAACCTGTAAATATTTCAATATTTGCAGATGTCTGGGGAGTTATTATTTATGTTTTATCTTTATTTTATGGTTTACTGCTAATTTGGATAGGATTCAAATTTATTATATCTGGAGAAAGTCCAGAAGAAAGAGAAAAAGCAAAAACCTCTTTAAAAAATACTTTAATAATGATAGTTCTGGTTCAGACCAGTTATTATATTTATGAATTAATTCTTTTGATCTCATCAGGATTAACAAAAGGAGTATTGAATATAGCTGGAAATGATTTTTTTAATTATACATCTGAAAGTTTTTCCAATCTAGCTTTAGAAATAATATTTTTAGGTTTATACATTATTCATTTGATTATTACATCATTGATTCTTATGATTAGATATATTGCTGTTAGTTCAGGAGTTATATTTTTTGCAATAGGTATATTCTTTTATTTTATTAGTCCTCTGCATAATTACGGCAAACTTATAATAAATGGATTAATGGTTTTAATCTTTCTACCATTTTTTTACTCTTTGATATTCTTAACTGCTTCAAGATTATTACTACTTAATTCTTTAAGCGATATAAAAATTTTAATTGTTATAGGATCTTTTGATCTTGTGATAATCTCTACTTTTGTCCTTTTGCTTTTTGTATTGATTAAAGCGGCTTCTAAAGTCATGGGACCTATCGCAAAAACCGCAATCGTTGCAAAAACTATTGGAGCAATATAATATGTATGAAATACCTCAACAACTTGAATATAAGGAAATAATTGTTTTTGGGCTTGATTTTAAGCAATTAGTATGGGCTTTTTTATTTTTTCCAATATCACTTTTTATTATTTTTAGTTTTCATTTTAACTTATATATAAGAATATTTTTAGCTTTAATACCTGCTTTGATAGGAATAGGTTTTATTTTCTTTAATTTTTTAGAACATCTGAAAAATTGGATAAGCTGGTATAGATTTAGGCATATAAATAAGCAAAAAGATATTCAAAATCTTATTAGACTGGATAATATAGAAAAAGAAGTAATTTATTCTAACAAGAAAAAATTAGCAGTATTAAAAGTTGAATCATTAAATTTTCAGATAAAACCAACAAATGAGCAAGAGGCAATAACATTATCATTTCAAAAATTTCTTAATTCACTTGATTTTCCACTTCAGATTTTAATAACCACTGAAGAACTTTCTTTAGAAAGTTATCTTGATAATCTAAAAGAAAATATTAATCAATCAGAAGAAAATATGGCAATTTATGAAGAATATAAAACTCATTTAGTAGAGTTGATTTCAAAAAATAAAGTTTTGAATAGAAATTTTTATGTAGTTATCCAGGAAACAACTAATATTGAAAATCAAGTTAAGATTTGTGAAGAAAGATTAAACAGTTTACATCTTAAAACAAAAAGATTGAACAAAAATGATTTTGATAGTTTATTTAGGCAAATATTTTATGCCGGAAATAATATTTCTATTCTTCCAAGAGAAATAAAGAATAATATTGATCACTTAGAAATTGATGGAAAATTTTATCGTACAATTTATGCTCATGGTTACCCAAGAAAAGTTGAAACTGGATTTTTAGATAGACTAATCAGTTTTTCTGGAAATTTTAACATTTCAATACAAATAGAAACGAGTAACATTGAAACAACAATGGTAAACTTAAATAAAGAACTACAAAAACAAAGAGCAGATTTATATTCAGCAAAAATAAAGAATCAATTAAATCCTAGTCTTGAAATTAAATATAGAGACACTTTAGGAATTCTTGAAAATCTACAAAAAGGAGAAGAACGACTATTTAATGTAAGTTTATTTATCAATTGTCAAGCCCCCAGTAAAAAAGAACTTGACCTCTTAACAAAAACAGTTGAATCAGAATTAAACTCAATGTTAATAATTCCAAGACAACCATTGTTTAGAATGGTTCAAGGATACAAATCTTGTCTCCCATTCATTGATAATTCTCTTAATGTTAAAAGAAATATTCCTACTTCTGCACTATCTGCATTTTTTCCATTTACAACTCAGTTCTTTAAATTTGACCCTACAGGTATTTGGCTTGGTCTTGGAAAAAGTAATATTCCAATTATAAGAGATATATTCAAATTATCCAATGCAAATGGAGTCTGTTTGGCTTCTTCTGGATCAGGAAAAAGTTATCTTGCAAAATTATTAATTTCAAGACATTTATTAAGCGGAACAAAAGTAATCATAATTGACCCTCAGGGAGAGTATGCAGGTCTTGTTGAAAAGTTTCAAGGTCAAAGAATAGATTTAGCAAGAGATTCTGATACAATAATAAATCCATTAGATTTAATGGGTCATACTTATCCTGAAAAGCGTCTTGCATTAATGGAATTAATGCCCATAATGTTAGGTGATTTATCAGAGCCTCAAAAAACATTTCTTGACAAAGCATTAACAGACGCTTATGAGAAAAAAGGAATTATTATGAATAATCCTCGAACTTGGGAATATGCCCCTCCAAGAATGCAAGATGTATTAAAGCGATTGATAATAATGGAAAAAAGAGCTACAAGTCTTGAAAAAATATCTATAAGAAGTTTAATTAATAGGATGAATATTTATGTTAAAGGAGTTTTTTCTTTTCTTGATCAACATACAAACATTAATTTTGATAATGATTTTATTTGTTTTGATATTGGAAAATTACCTAGACAAATTAAACCAACTATGATGTTTCTTGTTCTAGATTATGTTTACACAAAAATGAAAAGAGATCTTAAAAGAAAAATATTAGTTATTGATGAAGCATGGGCTTTACTTTCAAGATCTCAAGATTCTTCTTACTTATTTGAAATAGTTAAAACCTGTAGAAAATTTAATATGGGGCTATTCTTAATCAATCAAGAAGTAGAAGATATGTTAAACTCCAAGGCTGGAAGATCTGTTTTAGCAAACAGTTCTTACACATTATTATTAAGACAAAAACCTGCTGTAATAGAAAGTATACAAAAAATATTTCATTTAAGCGGTTCTGAAAGAGTTTTATTATTAACAGCAATGGTTGGAGAAGGGCTTCTTATAATGGAAGATGATCACTCTAAAATAAAAATAGTAGCTTCTGAAAAAGAGCATGAAATAATAACTACTAATGCAGATGAAATACTTTTAAAAAATAATAAAAAACCAATTGAACAAAAACCAATAAAACAAGAGCAAAAAGAAATTAATATAACTCTAAACGAAGAAAGAGGTATTTTTAGAATGAGCAAACTATCTACAGAAGATATAATTTATCTTGAATCAAAAGGTTATAAACAATTTGAAGCAAAAAGTTTTAAAACAAAAAAATTACAAAGATATATGGTTTTTCCAAGATCTAATGAAAGCCTTCCTCATGCTTTTATGTGTTATCAGCTATATTACTTCATTAAAAAATTTACTGACAAAGTAAAAATGTATGAAACTATAAAACCAGACATTATATTTGAAGTAAAAGGTCAAAAATATGCAATAGAAGTTGAAACTGGGAAAACTTTAGAAACAAACAGAAAAGCATTAATGGAAAAAGTAAAGAATAATAATAAACTTTATGGAAAAAATTGGTTTTTTGTTATGACTAATAAAAAAATAGGTCCTTCCTATTCAAACTTAGCAGAAACAACTGATAATAGATATATTCAAAATAAAATTGAAAAACTATTTTTAAATAGCTAAAAAAGCCACCAAGCTTTTTAGGTGGCTTTTCCATTTTATATAATATAAAATTAACAAAAAATATAAAAAAGCCGCCATAAGAAGCAAAGCTTTGCACTAGGTGGCTAAATGGTCTAAAATAACTTTAAATAGAACCTATTATAGTAATAATAATAGGTGTTTGGGTATGGAACAAATAAAAGTAAATGATTTAGCGAACTTTATCTGGAGTGTTGCAGATTTATTAAGAGGTGATTATAAACAGGCAGACTATGGCAAAGTAATTCTTCCCCTAACAATTTTAAGAAGGCTGGATTGTGTTCTTGAACCAACCAAACAAAAGGTCTTGGATTATCTTCCAAAAATAAAAGAAAAGAAAATTCAAAACATAGACCCAGTATTGAACAACATTGCAGGGTTAAACTTTCATAACAAGAGCAAGTTCACTTTTGAAAAATTTAAATCCGACCCTGAACATATTGCCGCAAACCTTAAAGATTTCATAAACGGATTTTCAGATAATGCAAGAGAGATAATAGAACACTTTGGATTTGAAGAACACATCAACAAATTAGATGAGGCAGACTTGCTTTACCTGATTATACAAAAGTTTTCTGAAATTGATTTACATCCCAGTAAGGTTAACAACATTCAGATGGGTTATATCTTTGAAGAGTTGATTAGGAAGTTTTCAGAACTATCTAATGAAACAGCAGGAGAGCATTTTACACCTAGAGAGGTAATAAGACTTATGGTTAATCTTTTGTTTATGGATGATAAAGATATACTTACCAAAGAAGGAATTGTCAAGACGCTATATGACCCTGCCTGTGGAACTGGTGGAATGTTATCCATTGCAGAAGAATATTTGCGTGAATTTAATCCAGATTCAAGACTTGAGGTTTTTGGTCAGGAACTTAATCCTGAATCTTATGCTATATGTAAATCTGATATGTTAATTAAAGGGCAGAATATGTCAAATATTATTCTTGGAAATTCTTTTTCAAATGATGGGTTAATAAATGAAAAGTTCGATTATATGCTTTCAAATCCACCTTTCGGAGTTGAATGGAAAAAAGTTGAAAAGCAGATTAAAAATGAGTATGAAGAAAATGGATTTGAGGGAAGATTTGGTGCAGGACTTCCGAGAATCAGTGATGGCTCTTTATTATTCTTGCAACATATGATTTCTAAAATGAAACCTTCAAATAGTGGTTCAAGAATTGGTATTGTTTTTAATGGCTCTCCATTATTTTCAGGTGGTGCAGGAAGTGGGGAAAGTGATATAAGAAAATGGATAATTGAAAATGACTGGCTTGAAGCAATTATTGCTATGCCTGACCAACTTTTCTATAATACTGGGATTTTTACTTATGTTTTTATTGTTACAAATAGGAAACCTAAAGAAAGAAAAGGAAAGGTTCAATTGATTAATGCTATTAGTTTTTATAATAAGATGAAAAAAAGTTTAGGCAACAAAAGAAATGAGATTGGAAAAAATCATATTGAAGAAATAACAAATATCTATGGAGATTTCAAGGAAAATAAATATTGTAAGATTTTTGATAATGAGGATTTTGGATATTGGCAAATTACAGTTGAAAGACCTTTGATTGAAAATGGGAAGGTCGTTAAAGATAAAAATGGTAAACCTAAATCAGACTCAGATTTAAGAGATACAGAAAATGTTCCTCTTAAAGAAGATATAAAAAAGTATTTCGAAAGAGAGGTTTTACCCTATAATCCTGATGCTTGGATTGATGAAACAAAAACAAGAAAAGGATATGAAATAAGCTTTACAAAATATTTCTACGAATTTAAACCTTTAAGAACTCTTGAACAAATAAAGAAAGATATTTTAGAATTAGAAAAACAAACTGAAGGTATGATGAAAGAAATCATTAAATAAAATGAAACCATATCCAAAATACAAGGATTCTTTAATTAATTGGGTTGGAAAAATACCTGAAGATTGGGATGTGACAAGATTAGGAAATATTGGTAAATTTTCATCCAGTGGTATAGATAAAAAAACACTGCCCAATCAACCGTTAGTAAAAATGATTAATTATATGAATATTTATGGAAATAAGGATAAAGTTTTAGATGATAAAAGGGAATATATGGTTGTTTCTGTATCAGAAGAACAAAAAGAAAAACATCCTGTTAAAAAAGGAGATTTAATATTTACCCCCAGTTCTGAAACAGAAATAGATATTGGACTATCAGCTGTTATTGATTGTGAATTACCCAATACTGTATTTAGTTATCACGTTTTAAGATTTGAATTTAAAAATGAAGTCAATCATTCTTATAAAAAATATTTGTGTAATAATCCTAATGTTCTTTTTTATTTTTCTGCTAATTGTAAGGGAACTACAAGACAAATTTTGGGTAGAGATGAATTTAGAAATGCTTTGGTAATATTACCTCCACTTAAAGAACAAGAAATAATATCAAAATATCTTGATAAATATACTTTATTTATTGAAAAATTAGTTTCTAAAAAAGAAAAATTAATTGAATTATTAAAAGAAAAAAGACAATCTTTAATTAATAATTCTGTAACAAAAGGTATTAATACAAAAGCAAAAATGAAAGATTCAGGAATAGAATGGATTGGATTTATACCTGAAAAGTGGGAAACTTCAATAATTAGTAGGATTTGCGATAAAATTACAAATGGTTATGTTGGTCCAACGAGAGACATTCTAAAAGATAAGGGAATAAGATATATACAATCATTGCATATTAAAAACAATCAAATTATATTCAATCATCCTTATTATGTTTCTGAAGAATGGTCAAATGAACATTCAAGGTCTATTTTACAAAAAAATGATATTTTAATTGTACAAACTGGGGATATTGGTCAAGTAGCAGTAGTAAATGAAGAATTTGTAGGTTGTAATTGCCACGCACTTATTTTAATTACACCTAAAAAGACTATTAATAGCAAATTCTTTTCCTTTCTTTTAAATTCTAATTTTGGATTTCATAGTTTAAAATCTATACAAACAGGAGCTCTCCATCCACATTTAAATAGCAGTAATGTTAAAGAGATATTTATTCCTATTCCACCCCTTCCAGAGCAACAACAAATTGTATATTACATTGAAACCGAAACCTCTAAAATAGATAAAACCGTTAGTAAAATAGAAAAAGAGATAGAGCTATTAAATGAGTATAAGACTTCATTGATATACGAGGCAGTCACAGGTAAAATTGATTTAAGGAGTGAATAAAAAGATGGTGTCAATAACAAATGAAAAAGCTTTTGAAACAGCTATAGAGGATTTTTTAACAGGTAAAGATAAAGGTGGTTTTCTTAAAGGAAATGCAAAAGATTTCAATAAAGAAATTGCATTGGATACAAATGTTCTTTTTTCTTTTATTAAAGAAAGTCAACCAAATGAATGGAAAAAACTATCTGGTATTCATAGAGTAGATGTTGAAACAAAATTCTTACAAAGATTAGTTAAGGAACTTGATAGCAGAGGTACACTTGATGTTTTAAGAAATGGAATTATTGATTATGGGGTAAGATTTAAGATTGCTTTTTTTAGACCTGCGAGTGGGTTAAATCCCCAGACAGAAAAATTATATCAGATGAATAAGTTGACCTTGACACGACAGGTAAAATACAGCTTGAAGAATGAAAATTCTCTTGATATGTTGATTTCAATTAATGGACTGCCTATCGCTACAATTGAATTAAAAAATCAATTTACAGGACAAGATGTTGAAAATGCAAAAAGACAATTCAAAGAAGATCGCGACCCCAATGAATTAATATTCCAGTTTAAGAAAAGAGCATTAGTTCATTTTGCTGTTGATACAGATAATATTTTTTTAACAACAAAACTTGAAGGAGATGTTAAGTTCTTGCCATTTAATAAGGGCTTTGAAAATGGTGCTGGAAATCCCTCAAATCCCAAAGGTTACAAAACTTCTTATCTATGGGAAGAAATTTTAGAGAGAGATAGTTTTATGGATATTGTTGGAAGGTTTATGCACATCCAAATTGAAGAATTTAAGATTGAAGGAAAAACAATAAAAAAAGAATCAATGCTTTTTCCTCGTTACCATCAATTAGATTGTGTTCTAAAATTAGAGGCAGATACAAAAGAAAATGGAACTGGAAAAAACTATTTGATTCAACATTCAGCAGGAAGTGGCAAGAGTAATTCTATTGCGTGGCTTGCTTATAGATTATCAAGTTTGCACAATAAAAAAGACAAACCTGTATTTGATTCAATTATTGTAGTTACTGATAGATTAGTTTTAGACCAACAACTTCAAAATACTATTTATCAGTTTGAGCATAAAAAAGGAGTAGTTGAAAAAATAGATAAAAATTCCAAACAACTATCTGAAGCATTAAAGTCTGGAACAAAAATTATTATAACAACCTTACAGAAATTCCCCTATATTATTGAAACAATAGGTGAACTTCCAAAAAGAAATTATGCTCTGATTATAGATGAAGTACACTCTTCACAAGGTGGAGAGGCATCTAAAAAAATGAAAGAAGTCTTGAGTTATAAAGATTTTGATGAAGCAATAAAAAAAGATTCAACAGAACTAGAAAAACAAGTAGATACAGAAGATGAAATAAGAAAATCTATGGAAGCAAGAGGGATGCATAAAAATTTAAGTTTTTTTGGATTTACTGCAACACCAAAAGCAAAAACCCTTGAAATTTTTGGTGTTAAAAACAAAATAACTGGAAAGCCAGAACCATTTCATTTATATTCTATGAGGCAGGCAATAGAAGAGGGTTTCATTATAGATGTTCTTAAAAATTATACAACCTACCAAACTTTCTTTAGATTATCCAAACAAATCGAAGATGACCCAAAAATAAACAAGAAAAAGGCAAAAAGAGCGATAGCAAGATTTGTTGCTTTACATCCTCATAATCTCGCACAAAAAACAGAAGTTATGATAGAGCATTTTAGACAAGTTACAATGAAAAAAATTGGAGGTAAGGCAAAAGCAATGGTTATTACTCCTTCAAGGCTTCACGTAGTTAGGTACAAGAGAGAATTTGATGATTATCTTAAAAAGAATAAATATAACGACATCAAGGCTATTGTTGCATTTTCAGGAATAGTAAAAGATGGAAAAGAATATACAGAACCAAAAATGAATCAGTTTGGTGAAAAAGAACTTCCTGATAAATTTAATACTAATGAATACCAATTATTGTTAGTTGCTGATAAATATCAAACAGGTTATGACCAACCACTTCTGCATACTATGTATGTGGATAAAAAGTTATCAGGAATAAAAGCAGTTCAAACTCTATCAAGATTAAATAGGACTTGTCCGGGAAAAGAAGATACCTTTATTTTAGATTTTGTAAATGATGATTCAGATATAATTAATGCTTTCCAACCCTATTATGAGATTACACTCCTTGAAGAAACAACAGACCCAAATAAACTCTATGACTTAAAATATAAGATAGAAGAAAGAGGGGTTATTGATAAGTTAGATGTCGAAAACTTCTGTAAAGTGTTTTTTAAATCAGCAAAATATCAATCAATTAAAGACCATTCATTATTAAACTCGTATATAGACCCAGCAGTTTCAAGATTTAGAGCAATAGATAAAACAGAAAAACAAGAGGAATTTAAACATATGTTGACTGTTTTCTTAAGAGTATATTCTTTTTTATCCCAAATTATGCCTTTTCAAGACAGTGATTTAGAAAAGTTTTATGCTTATGGAAGATTATTAGTAAATAAACTGCCTAGAAAAGATTTATCTGAAAGATTTAAACTTGGTGATGAAGTTGCATTAGAATATTACAGACTTCAAAAAATAAATGAGGGAAGTATATCACTAGAAAAAGGAAAAGAAGGATGGTTAAAACCACTTAATACTGCAGGGGTAAGAGAAGAAAAAGAAGAATATGCAAAACTTTCAGAAATAATTAAGATTTTAAATGAAAGGTTTGGAACAGATTTTACAGAAGCAGATAAACTATTTTTTGACCAAATTGAAGAAGAACTTGTTGCTGACGAAAAACTTTCAAAACAAGCAAAAACAAATTCTGTTGAGAACTTTAAATATGGTTTTCAAGATGTATTTATCAATAAGGTTATAGACCGTATGGAGCAAAATCAAGACATATTTAAGAAAATAATGGATGACAAAGATTTTGCAGAAACTGTCAAAGACTGGATGCTAGATAAAGTGTACAAGAGGCTGAATAAAAAGTAAAACGTGTGAAAGAGCATAATTTTACTATTATATGTGAGTGAATAAATAGCAAAAAAGTATAAAAAAGTATTACATTCAGTTTGAGAGAGGTCAAAATAAAATGAAATTACCAATTCAAAAATATTCTGCAAGTTCATTCTGTGGTCTTTGTAATGATACTTTAAAGGATAATAATAAAAATTTACAAATAATTACTATTTTTTTAAATGATGAATTAGATTCAATTTATGAGAAATTAGAAGAAAATGAATTTATAATAGATAATTCCTCCTTTGGAGAAATAATTCATTTTTCAAAAATATATCAGTTACATAAAGAGAACCGTGAAGTAGATTATTACTTATTAAGGCATTCAAAATATAAAGAAATTTATTTTATCTTCACTTTTAATGGAATTAGTGATTTGTATAGAACTCTATTTGGAATTATAGACAATATTCCAAATGTATACTATTTATGGCTACCTCCCTCTTATTTTGATAACTTGAAGGATATTATATTAAAGATTGAAGGAAGTTATATGACTTACTTCCACGGTAAAAAAGTGGACATGGGTAAACAGGAATGTAAGAGACCTATGTTCTATAGAGATATAGAATATACAGGAGATGATGCCAAAACAGCTTTTGAAGAAATGAGATTTGTATATGGTGTTCTCCCACAAGCTATCGAGTTTGTTATTCCAAATTCATTTAAATTCAAAATAAACAAGAGAGGGTATTATACATTATATTATGGAAAAGTAGAGGATTTTTTGAATAATATTATTGAAAGATTTATAGAAATGGTCATAAAAGATAATCAAGAGATGGAAAGTGCAAAAATGGATATTAAAAAAGAAAATGGTAGAGAAATTCTTGAAACTAAACAGGTGATTTTTGAAATAGAAAAAGACATTTCATTTGAAGAATTTCGTGAGTTTTTAACAGTGATGGAAAAAAATAATTTTAGTGTTTACAATACTAAATTAGAAGAGGGTTCGGTTATTTTTAGTTCAAATGTTGTTGATGAACAGAAAGGAAATATATTTTCAATGACTTCAGACGGAAAGAGATTTACAATTATCCCAAAATATAAATCAAGTTTTGTTTCTATAGTAAGATTTCACAGATTTCTTACTGAAAAAATAGACCAATTGACAAAGATAATATACTAAAATGAGTTCCAAAATAAATTCCGAGAACAGTAAGAAAATGAAGATTATTCTTAAAAAGAAAGTTGATGATATGAGAGCTAAATTATCAAAAGAATATGAGGGAAGCATTCATAGTCAGATAGCAGTTAATCGTAGTGAAATAAATGATATTGGTATAATTATTTTTGCTTTTAATTCAAATGATTCTCCTATTAAATTTGTTAGGACAGAACCCTTATTTTTTTTCAAAGAAAAGAATTTTGATATTTTATTATATGGAAATAAAAATATAATTCTTATAAGTGTAAAAGAAGGTGTATCAGCACATAATGCAATTTCTATTATGAATGGTTTAAAAGAATATTCAAAAGAAGTTGTTGAGAATATAGAAATTACTAATACTATCGAGGGTAGAAGAATGAGAATATTAGATTTTTATAAAAGTTTAGTTGGAGATATTATAGATAAAGAATTTGTTTTAGCAACTCAAAAACCTTGTGTAACTGAAATAACTTCAAAGGCAAAAGAGATAAAATATAATTTATTTCTTTGGGCATTAAAAGAGAAGGATGATAAAATATTCATAACACCTGAAATAATAAAAGGAGATGATGATACATTTTTTGGTCATAAAGACAAAGATTTAAGAGCATATCTTAAAGAATTAAAAGAAAGGGGTAGAAGTTATAACAACCCACTTAATTTCTTAATTTCTTCGAGTAAATATCTGAAATCTATAGAGATGAGTATACCACTTTCAATGAAAAAAGATTTTAATTATGAAGAGTGGAATGATTTATTTAACATAGATTTAATGAATTGGCATTTAGTTGAAAAAGAAACAGTTTATAAAAATTATATAAATTATGGATTAAACTGTAAATTTATCAAATGCAACGAAGATAGAGGCAATATATTACAAAACAAATATTCTATTATATCGATGTATAGTAAAGCACCAATGATAGAAAAAGACATTATAAATAAAATGATTAGAGTTGAAATGGGAGAAAAAATAAAAATCGCAATACCTCAATTGAAAAATAATGCTTTATCCGAAGTTCTTTCTAAAAAAGCCGAAGAAAGAGGAGAAACATTAAAAAAATTTCTTACAGCAACAGATAATAAATAAAATGCCATATAAACTCTCACCATCATCTTTATCCTTAATAGAAGATTGCCCTAGATGTTTCTGGTTGCATTATAATAAAGAGAAAAAAAGACCAGATACAATATTCCCATCCCTTCCAAGTGGAATGGATGCAATTCTAAAAAAGCATTTTGATAAATTTATGGAGAAAGGTAAACTTCCCCCTGAACTTCGAGAAAACAAGGAATGCAAAGACTGTAATTTGTTTAATGATGTTGAGTTGCTTAAAGTTTGGAGAAGCAACTTCAAAGGTATTTCAATTAAGGACAATGAAGGTAACATATTGCACGGTGCAATAGACAATCTTTTAACAAAAGGCAAGAAAATAATTATATTAGATTATAAAACTCGTGGGTTTCCATTAAAGGAAGATACACACAAACATTATCAAAACCAACTTGATTTTTACAACTATCTTTTTAGGGAAAATGGTTATGAAACCGAAGATTATTCTTTCTTGTTGTTTTATTATCCAAAAGAAGTCAAGGAAACTGGAGAAGTAATCTTCGAGACTAAACTTGTTAAGATGAAAATAGATGTAAAAAACGCCGAGAACATTTGGAAGAAAGCAATTAAACTACTTAATGGACCTTGTCCTAGAAAACATGAGCATGGAGAATGTGAATGGTGTGCTTGGGAAGAGATGGAAGAATAATTAAAATGGTATCATTTATAAAGTTAGTTCAAAAAAGAATATCAAACATTTCAATAGGTCCATCCACCTTACGAGGACAACCTACTGGAACAATAAACTTAACAAGAGAATTTCTAAAAAGTTTTGACCTCAATATTTTTAATAATACTTTATCTGAATCTGATTTTTTAAATAAACTAGATGAACAGACTAATCTTCTGAAAGAAAAAATTCATTCTAAAAGCTGGGGAATAGCAAGAAAAGCGTTGAACATATTCTTATTTCAGTCTTCACACGATATATTTCTCTCTAAAGAGTATGGGTTAAATAAAATAATTCCTTTTTTAGAAGTTCCTTTAGACAATCCAAATGCAAAGAAATTAGTTGAGATGGCAGAACAAAAAGGAATAAAATTAAGATGGAATAATATTAAGAGTTTAATAAAAGAAGACAGCTATAATTTACAAAAATTTGCTAAGCAAGTTTCAAACGAAGAATATAACTGTGATAGATGCTATCTAGACCTTTATTTTTGGAGAGGTAATAAAGTGGAAGAATAATATTCTATTCATCTAATTCTTTTTGCATCTTTGCTATTTGAACTTCAAGGTCTTCATATTCTTCTTGTGTTGCTTCTGGAATAAATCCACTTAATATTGCATTCCTTCTCTGTTTTAATGATTCCAAACTATCATGAACGGCTTTTTCTTCTTTTTTTGTTTTAAACTTAAATGATAGTAAATAAATGGGCTTTAATATAAGTAAGGTTTTTGCTAAATCTTTTTTTCTAACATTTATTCTTACCAATGAAAGTATTGGATATTCTTCAAATTTTCCACCTTCGCTTAAATACCACTTTAATCTATTCTCTATTTCTATTAATTTTTCCTTTGTTAGTTGATTGCAGGGGGTAGGTTCTGTAACCTCCCAATTTCTCGGTAAAGGTGGAAGTCTTCTCTTTTCAGTTTTGAATTTTATTCCATCTTGAGTAAAAAAATTTGAAGGTAATTTTTTTAATTCATCAAATATTTTGTCTTTAGTATTATCAGTTAATTCAATATATTGACTTACAGAATCATTTGTTTCAGCATTTATAGTTATTTCATAGGTTTCTTTATCAATATAAGAAATAGTAAAGTTAATTTCATACATTAATTTTCTGCCATCAATAATACTTCTATTTGTTGGAAAAGCCATCCAAGATTCAAATCTTCCAATATAAAAATAATCCTTATTTTTATCATTATATTCTAGAAACCCATAGTCTTTATCTTCCTTTAATTTTTCATAAATTTCTTCATTAAAAACTGCTTTTAGTAATTGTTTTTTTGAAGATAAATCTTTATCTCCATAAAATAATGATTTTAACACCGCTTCAGAGTATGGAATATGAATAACATTTTCTTTTCCGAATTCATTTTTCATAGTAATTAATTTTAACTTACTAACACTTCCACATTCAATCGCTTTTAATCCATTACTATTCTTTGCGAAAACGTCAATTTCAATTCTTACACCATTAGACAAAATATGAGGATATTCTTCAGTTATTTCATTATCTTTAAATCCATATTTATTAGTTAAGATTTCTCTCGCTTTTCGCTTCAATTCTAGATGTTCAATAGATTCCGATGGCATATATAAACATAAAATAAAGGCTTATTAAACTTATCAACTCTTATACCAAAATTATCCCTTCAACCACTCATAAAAATCTGTAACATCTCTATACAATTTTCCTATATCACTGTCGCTATTATTATAAATAGAATATAAACTAGCACCACAAAATCCATCTCGAGGCTCTTTCCAAAATCCTTGAATAGTTTCCAAAGCAACCCCAGAACCTCCTCTAGAAATATGTCTTGAATTTCTAACAAATTCTCCAGCACTTACATATAAAATAGTTTTCTTAATGGTTTGTTCAAGATCTTTTGGTAGCTCTAACATTCTCCTTCTGAATTTTTCTGTAGGGGCAGTTGAGTCAATAACCAAATCACAACCTGCTGCTAAAATCTGTAATTTAGAATAATCAATAATCTTTCTTACTACTTCATCTTTTCTTTTTCCATCTTTTGCTAATTCTTCATAAGTTTGCTGAAATAATGATTGTCTTAAATCATCTGTGGATAAAATAGCAAAACCATTTTCCCTAACTAATCTCTGTGCAACTGTACTTTTTCCTGCTGCTGGAAGCCCTGTCAATAAAACTAAATTTGTTTTTGTCATTTTATTTCCTCAAATCATATTTAATTTCATCACCATTAATATCCAAAATTAAAAATTGTCCGACTCTTCCATAACCTGCATTTATAACTAGAGATTTTTTTATCTGGTCAGTTCCTTGTGTTTCGTGCATATGTCCACAAATAGCAACTTGAGGTTGATATTTTTCTATAAATTCTCTTATAATCTCGTCTCCAACATGCTTTCCATTCATTGGGCTATTTGGATTATTTATCAAATCTAATTTAGTATCTTTTGGAGGATCATGGAATAAAAATAAAACTGGTTTATTTGGTTTGATTTGTGAAAATATTTTTGAAAGTCTGTCTTTCCAACCCTTATTTAATCTATCAACTTTCTTTGTTTTCTTTGGAGCATATTTTAAATAATTTTTTCTATATCCTGAAAATAATAATATTTGTAAATCATCAAAATCAACAAATCCTTCTCGGAATAATTTAATATTTTTTGATTTCTTAATAATTCTGTTTAAACTATTAGATTTTATTTTATGTTTGTTAACTTCATAGTTTGTATAATCAAGATTTCCATAAATTGAATAAACAGGAATATTAAAAGAATCTAAAACTTCTAAGGGTTTTTCCATAGATTTTATAATTTCATTAATCATCTTTTGATATTCATCATTTTGAATATGATCTTTGACTTTGTTTTTAGCAAAGTTTGTTTTATCTATTTTATCAAATTTTATTTTTCTATAGTTATCAAAATTAGCAAAGTCACCTGTTGAAAGGATTAAATCTATTTTTTCCTTTTTTATTACTTCTCGAACACTCTCAGGAAATTCTCCATGTAGATCACCTATTACTAATATTCTCATTTTAAATCTCCTTTAAGATACTCTTTACCTTCTCTATTTATCCAATGTAAAAACTCTTTTTTAGGATCATAATCTCCATCATATCTTAGTTCTGATAATTTTTCAGTGTCAACTATTTTATGCTCAGTTAATGCGTGAAGACTTAATGCTCCGAACCAAACTACAGGCGTATATTTTCCTTTAATGTTACTGGTTATACTATTTTTCATTTCTTCTTGAGCAGCTAATGATAATCTGTAAATATATTTTGCTTGTAAACAATATAAATCCAAAGATCCTGTTGAACCTAGAATAAAACAGCCAGGAGTTAAGGGATAACCCTCAATTGGACGCCATTCCAATTCTCTATAAATTCCTTCTGGAGAATCTGTATCACTACAGATTAAAGCCAATGATTTAAGATTTAAATTTTCAGTTTCTTTATATTTGCTTTTTAATAAATTAATTTTCTTAACAGTTAATTTAGAAATTATTGAAAGAATATTATTAACATTTGATGGAACAAGAATTCTTATTCTACTTCTTTCTTTTGAATTAACGTCATTAACAATTCCTCTTGCTCCTGTTGAATCAGATAAAATAAAACTTTTTTTTGATATAAATTTAATTGAATGATTATTAGTTTTTTCTAAGTATAGTTTCTTTAATTTGCTATATTTAGAATTGTTCATCAGTTGATAAAATGGAACATTGATTCTGTATTTGTTTGGATCAAGTTTATCCATATCGATATCTAACTTGAAAATTAATCCTAACATTTTAGCACTTATATGTCCAACCCAATAAGTACCAATTTTCCTGAATTGCTCAATATCATCAGGAAATGCTTTTTTGAAAACTTTCAAATCATTTTTCATATTTTTTAAATAACATTCTGCTAAAATTGAAGTAAATTTATCAAGATTCTGTTTGATAGAATTATTTTTATCAAAAATTATTGGTCTATCTAAAATAGCCGGAGAGCTTAGTCCTGAAACAGAAGTTCCTTGTAAAGTCATATTAGAATCTTTAAAATAAACATCTCTATTATTCAAAAGTTGGCATTTTTTTATTTGTTCATTTGCTAAAATATCTCTATAGATATCTAAAAGATAAACTTTTGAAATTGAACTTAATTTATTCCATGAAATATTTTGATTCGATTGTTTTTGTTTAAGTTTTTGTTGCATTTTACTTTATCACCTCTGCTTTTTCGTAAGTTGCAAGATACATTTTTTTCAGAATCTTGCAAAGTGCTTCATTTTTTATTACAATAGTACAATTAGAAGTAATCAATCCAATCATAACATAATGATCGTCAATTAAAGACATCACAACTCCCTCATTTTCAATTGCTTTAATTTCAGGGAGAACATTTTTCCATTTCATTACATTTTTCTTTGTTTTTTCATCATATCTTACTAGATTCTTGATATCAATTTTTTTCCTTAACTTACTCTTATAACCTTTAATCCATTCAGGATTTATTACAGAATTATATTTTATTGTATAACGATATTTTTTTGCTTCAGGCTTTTCTTTGATAATTCTATGAAAATTTCTATTACCCTTAACAATAATTACTGGTTCATCTTCTTTAGTATCATATATTTGTTCAAGTTTTTCGAATTCTGTTTCAAGATTCTCTAACTCTTTCTTTTTATCTTGAATTAGTTTTATTATTTCTTTAGGACCTGATGCAATGAAATATTTTGTTTTACCAGTTATCGTTTTAATATACCCCTTAGCTTCAAGCGAATACAATACATCGTAAATTCTTCCATATGGAACAGTACTAATTTTACTTATCTCTGGCGCAGAGCTCTTACCAAGTTTTATCAATGACTTATAAGCTGATAATTCGTAATTGTTCAATCCTAGTAGTTTTGCATCTAAAGTTTCTATTTGATTTGACATTTTCTAAATTATCACAGAACTCATTTTCCCACAGGGATAAATTAACCAGAAAGATGGTATTTTTAAATTTAACTACAACCACCTAGGTTGTGCTATAGTTCGAAGGATATGCAACTCTAGGGGTTGTGTTATAATGTTATATACTATATCCACCAATTTATTTAAAGAATTATATATTTCAGAGGTGATACTCTGAAAATGGAAAAGAAAGCTATAACTCCAAAAAATATTATAGAGATTGAAGGTAAAATGGCATATACTGAAAGTATAGGCGCTTGGAATGTACTTAGATTTAAAATGGATCTAATAAACGAATTTCAAAAATTAAAAGAAAAAAGATCAAAATTTTCTTATCGAATAGAATATCCACGAGATTTTGATGAACTAGATAAAAGGATTAGAAAAATAAAAAGAGAAAAAGAAGGAATTCCTTTCTTGATGTATATATATGAGGATAAAGAAAATTGATTAAAAAATTTTAATTAATTTTGATTTAGAAAATTCTAAAAACTTGATTATCCTTAAAAATTATGGTTGACATTAAGAAAACAGCCCAATTAGCAATTGTGGGATTGACAGATCCTGCTCTGGGAATTATAACCAATGTAGCTTATGATTTCTTTAAGAATAAAATTGATAAAGCTTTAAGACCTAACTTTGAAAAAATTTATGAGGAAACTCTAAATGAATTGATTAAAAAATATCCTAAATCAAAGAATTTTATAAAAAGATTTCTAAAAAATCCAACTGTTAAAGATTTAGTTTTGGACTCTAAAATTCCTCGTGTTGATAAATTAACTCGTATAACTCTTGTTGGAGAAAATATAAAGACCACCACAGAAAAGGACTTAGATGTAAAAAAAATAGTCTCAGAGTTTTATCATATTTTTAAAGAAAAAATAAGGCTTAATCCTCATCTCTGGGCTAAAATAGAGGAAGAATATCAATCTAAAATTACTGAATTATGTGTTAGTACAAACCAAAAAATTGATTTATTAACTGATCAACAAAATCAGGGATTTAAAAAAATGCTTGATCAAATGAAATCATTAAAAAAAGATATATTAAATCAAGTTGGTGATAAAGCTGAATTTAAAGCAATTGTTAGAAAGGCTCCATTTCCCTTAATAGTTTGTGCATCTCAATTTAGAATTATAAATACTTCTTTAGATCACATTTTAAGTAATATTAAAAATTTTCCATATATAAGAGATAACATGGAAGAAATAACAAAAGAAGAAAATAAATTAATTCTTAACTATATTCCAAAAAAAGAAAATAATGTGATAAAACTAAACTTTAAAGGATTTCCTTATAAAATTATTTATCCACCTTTTAATAAAATAGAAATATGGGCAGAACAAAAATCAGGAAAAAATTATATTCCAATAACTATATTTTCAACAGAAGAAAGACAGATAAAAAGACTAGCCAAAATTCTATTTGGAGAAATAAATCCCACGTTAATTCATAGAATAGATTTTAGAGGGAAAATGAAAATTATAGCAAAAAAATTTCTCAGGGATATATGCGTTTTTGATCATGATCCTTTAATTTACAAACCTATAACAGTTAAAGGCGAGGAGATTAGAGAAATTATTAGCCGAAATATTCTCTTTGGTCAAAGAGGTTCTTTTAGAAGACCCGAAATAAAGCGCATAATCGAAAGGTCAAAAATGGAAAGAGAAAAGCAGATAACTGATATTTATTTTATAAAAATAAGAGATACCACAAAATTATGTGAAGATCCAATTGTTTTAGAAATAGATTATCGGGGTGATTTGGCAGGGCTTTTCCCAAGATCAAAATTTACAGATAATCAGGCTAAGAAGATTATTTCTGAATTTTTTGAAAAATTTGGAAATTTTAATCCTATAAAATTACTTTCATCTTCTCTTTAATCATTTCTAATACTTTTTTATCCGATAAAGCAATTTCTAATATATCCTCAAACTTTTTCTTTTCAGAATCTTCTTTTATTGTTTCTTCTGCAATCTCCTTTGTTAAAGGAAGACCGCATATTTTACAGAATCTATTTGTTGCTTCGTTTGATGTTTTACATCTATTGCAAATAATAGGTTTCATTTTTGTTATAATCATTTCTTTTTTTGTTATTTCAATTCCATTTGCTTTGAGTATGGCATCATCAGTATCTTTTCCAGATAAATGAACATAAACTCCTGCCATTGAAGATCCCTGAGTCCATCCAAAATATTGCTTCATGGAAGCTTCACTCATTACCGTAGCCATTTTCGTTGCTCTGCTATGCCTTAACAAATGAGGATGAATTCTCTTCTTTATTCCTGCTCTTTTTGCTGCGGTTTTTAGAATACTGGTAATTCGGGTATAACTTAGATATTTGCTATTTAATGGATTGTACCATAGAAAAGAATCAGAATTGTTATTTAATGGATGTTGATTAATCCACTCTTGTAAATAAGGTGTACTATTTATCACTAATATTTTTCTTGATCCCGTTTTTCCTGAAACTGCTATTCTTGTCCCATATTCTTCAAATGAAACATTTTTTATTTTCATGAGACCTATTTCAGAAACTCTGCAACCTGATTCTGCAAGAATAGAAATTAAAGCTTTATCTCTCGTATTTTGAGCAGCCCTAATAATACTTTCTATTTCGTTTTCATTAATAAGTTCATCAGGCAGTTTTTGATGATTTCTAGAAATTGTAGTTGACATCCATTTTACCTCTTCAGGATATTCTCCTTTACCTTCTATACCTCTAATATATTTGTATAATTTTTTAAGTAAAACTTTAAAACATTTTTTGGTTTGCTCACTATAATTTGTTTCATTAAGTTTTGCTATAACATTCATTATGTCCTCTTTATTGGCTTCCTTTATTGGTTTTTGAAGGAAATTTGTAAGTTTTATTGTATAGAATAGATAAGCATCTAATTTTCCATAACTTATATTTTGACAGATACAAAGATCTTTGAATCTATAAATTAATTCCTTATCTTCTGGATAGAGATCAAGTTTATTTACCCTTTCGAGAGTTCTTTCAAGTCTTCGTTTATAATTATGTATGTCTTCCATTCCTTAAATAAGGAGGTTTTGTTATTAAAAACCGCCTTAGTTAGGAGTGTCAAACAAATCTCAAACGCCCCCACGATAAGTTAATCCTAAGGATTAAGTCCACAACTTTTTCCTCAAGATATTAGAAAATTTGTTGTGCAATGGATTATTATGTGTTATCAGGTAGTAGTAACATATAGTAAGATTTATAAACTTCTAATTTTAACCTTTTATATGAGCAACACTATAGACAATCTATTTGGAACAGAAGAATTTGATGACTCTAATTCGAATTATGATGAAGTTTTGTCTTATCTTCAAAGAACAAATCCAAAGGATGCAGATTATGCTCCTCTTTTTAGATTAGCACCCCTAATTCTTTTTGGAGAGTATCATGGCAGTGAAGCAGCCAAAAAAGAAGTCATACAAAATATGAGCAAATTTTGGGGTCTTGGTATTACACATTTTGCAACTGAAATGTTATCATTATCAATGCAACCAGCAATAGACAGATACTGCAGTGTAGGCGATAATCCTGATGAGATTAAGGCTTATCATCAAAAAGAATTCTCACGGCTTGGCGAAAACTTTCCAGATTTATATTTGGGAATGATTGATGCTGCAAAATCCGCAGGGATGAAAGTCATAGCATTAGATTTAGACAATGTTGAAGAAACTCCAGAAGTTAGAAATAAAGCTTGGGCACGATTACTAGCCAGAATACAAACTAACCAATCTTCAAAAATATTAGTTTATTGCGGAGCAGGACATATAGGTCATTCTCAATATTGCAGTAAATTTCAAGATGAACTGAAAAATAATCATGGAATTTTATCTCAATCAATATCAATTATAGGTGAACATGATCATCCAGTTTGTAGAATAGTTCCACGTTATTCAAATCCCGATATTCTTCTTAAGGCTAGTGAAGATTTAGGATTGCAAGATAGAAGATTTGTAATCCCACTTAAACAAACTCCTAGCAGATCTGCAGAGGTTTATCTTCATCTTCCAGCTGTTTAGTTCACCGCTCCATTCGTAACCTGAACTAAAATAGCTTATAGTTATTCGGTTTATGTAGCTAACTTAATCCTAAGGATTAATACCCCCCCACAAATATTTTAACAGAATAAATTATATTCTAAGAACTAAACAATTTCTTCTTCACTTTCACTCTCACTTTCTGAAAATGCTTCGTCTTCGGGGTTGGCTATTTCCATTATTTCCCCTTCTTCTGTAATTTCTTTTTCCTCTTTTTCTTCATTTTTTACCCCTTCTTTTTCCTCTTCCATTTGCTTTTTTTCTTCTTCAGCTTGTTTTTCTAGTTTTTCTTTTATTTCTTTTTCAGATAGTTTTTTAACTATTTTTTCTGATTTTTTAGGTAAAGGCCTTTTTACAGTGATTGGAAGGACACCTGCCTCAAGCTCTTTTTCAGCTATTTTTAAGGTATCATAATTTAATTCTTCTTCCTCTTCTTTTGTTAATTTTAAAAGGATTGGAGCATCCATTGCTAATTGCAGACTTCTAGCTCCTAAAATTCTTGCAATTTCATATTTTGTAAATTTTAATTCGAGTTTTTCAATTACCATATTATTATACTCCAAAATATATCTTTATAAAACTTACTTTTCCTTAAGTATATGTTTAATCTTTTTTTCTATTTCAGCCAATATCTTATCGTAAGCTTTTTCAATTTCTTCAATAACATTTTCCATTTCTTCAATTGTAAAAGGAGTTATTCCGCCTTTTTGCATTGCATTTATCATTTTTTCCTTTTTTACAGAAGAAACTGCTAAAGTAATTCTTGCATCACTAGAGTCTTCTTCATCTCTATTTGGGTCTAATACTAATTTATCCCCTATTTTATGGAAAGTTAAAGTTAATGGCAGTTTTTCAGTCAATGGTAAGGGAGTATCTGTAAATTCTCCAAATTTTACTCTTTCTTCTTTTTCATCATACACAGGAAATCTTGCAACTTTTAATGCAGCAACAGCTCCTAAAGCACTTGCATCCATAGCATTTCCATCATCATTAATGCAATAAATATCAATCAAAACACTCCAGACTTTTTCTCCTTCTTTAATGCATAATTTTTTCCAGTCAATGAAACCGCTTTCTCTTATTCCTCTGTCAACAACTCTTGCAACTTCGATTGAATCCATTTGAGGAGGCCCTGATTCATGCCTCTCTCCAGAAGCAGCTGAAAATTCCATTGATGTTATCATTGTTCCCTGGTCTTCATGGTCAGGATACGGCTCTTGCACGTCCATTTTTACACCAACAATAACTTCTGTTTTTCCTATTTTAACACGAGAAGTTCCTTCAGCATTAATTGAAACTCTAGTTTCAATATCAATGTCTCTAAGTTCAAATGGTTTTCTTCCATCTAATCTTTTTCCTTCTTTCAAAAGTGTTATGATTCGTCTTTTATTTATGTTTGGTAGTTTCATTGTGTTTGCCCTCCTGAAACCAAAATAGGTTTATCTGACATTCCAGTTCTTTCGCCCCATTCTACTAATTGATCTGCTAAAACATCTAAACTATCTAAAATATTTCTCTCAGTAATCTCACCTTTTAAATAATTTCTTTGTCCAGCTTCTATTAATCTAATTAATTCTTCTCTTGGAGTTTGAGGATTTCTTTCAAATGGAATTCCTCTTGTTTCTTTGAAAACATCAATTAATGAATGATATTGAGCCATTAATTCATCTGGATTCATTCTTTCTAATTGTTCTCTTATTACTTGTTGATATTTGGCCATTTTATTTAGTCTCATCAATCTTCTCTCCTTTCAATGCTCTTTCCTGATATTTTAATATTTTCTTGCAAGCCTCTTTCGCAGCTTCCATTGCTTCTTTGAATCTATGAGTTTGTATTTTTCCATCTAATTGCAAATGAGTTATCTGATGAGTCCTCGAGGTCATTGTAAATGGAATATCCGTTGCACCTTCTCCTTCTTCCCAATCTTCTTCTTCTTTTATTAAATCAACAACAATTTTATCATCGATTTTTCCAATTGAAACACTGGATACCATTTCTTTCATAACAATGCCTGCATGAGCCAATGCCATTGCAGCCGCATTTATTCCTGCGCATCTTGTTGAAGCATTTGCCTGCAAAATTAATATATCAACATCAATTACAGTTCCAGGAAATCTTGTTAAATCAACAACACTTGCTAATGCGTTTCCAGCAACCATTGAAATTTCTTTGCTCCTTCTGTTTGGTCCTGGTTTTGCTCTTTCAGTTACCGAGAATGGAAGCATATTGTAATTGCATCTTATAATTCCTCTGTCAGGTTCTTGCATATGCTGAGGATGCAATGGTTTTGGACCATAAATTGCAGCAATTGCAACTGTTCCACCAAATGCAAACAGAGCACTTCCATCAGCATTTGGAATTACTCCAACTTCTGCTTTGATAGGCCTAAGTTCATCAAATTTTCTCTTATCAGGTCGTTTTGTGTATGGCATTTTAAATCCAATTTCTTACCTCTAAAGTTAATCTTATTTGAGGATCATTTGAACATAATTTTTTTCCTCTTGAATCAGTGGGTTGATTAAAAACTTTATCAGTTCCTTCACGAACTTCACGATATACAATATCTCTTCTCCCTCTACCATCATAAGTCGTAAATAATGAATAATTTTTTCTTTTTTGTTCCATTTTATTTCTTCCCTCCAAGAAATTTTTCAACTTTTTCAGTCAAGCCTGCATTTGAAGATTCTTCAACAATTAAATTGATTGATTTTTCAGCTTTTTCTTCTCCATCTAATTCTCCTTTTATCCATATGAATCCATTCTGCCCTACTGTTATTTCTGTTTTTGTATTATCCTTTATCATATTAATCATGCTTCCTTCTTTTCCAATTACTCTTGGAACTTTATGAGGATTTATTTTTATTAATCTTCCATCTTCTAAAGGTCCTAATCCTCTTGATTTCAAAGTTAAATCAGCTCCACTTTTCTTGACTCCTAGTATTTTTGCATGAATGACATCCCCAATATTTGCAAATTCAGCAATATTATTTCTGTTTATGAATCTTGGGCATTCCATTAAAGGCAAGAATGAAGAATAAGGCCCTCCAATATCAATCATCCATCCGGAAAAATTAATATCTTCGACTCTGCCTATGACATTATTTCCTCTTCTTGGCTCAAAAACACCTGAAATAGGAATTATTTTAACAACTCTTCCAGATATTTCAGCCAGCCCATATCTGTTTGCAATAATTTCATTTCCTTCTTTTTTAGTAAAATCTCCTGGAAGATAATCTTCACCGCTGACAACAGTTTCCCCGGGAATAACCAGTCTTCTTTCTGTTTTTGTTTCTTTTTCTTCAAACTTATTTTCACTTTCTGTTTCTTCTGTTTTGTATATCATTTTACTGTTTTATTCTAATCTTTAGTAATGTTTAATTTTAATAATTTGTGGCTTCTGTGATTTGTTTTTATTTCTGCCTACAATTCATAACTTAGGCTTTCTATTTTTTCACTTTTAATTGTTTTATTAATTAATGATATCATTTTATTCTTTTATCTCGCTTGTTAAAGCAGCTCCATGTGTTATGGAATTTAATTTATCATAAAACTCTGTCTGCAAGCCAACTGGAATATTTAAAACTACCTCTAAATTTCCATCAGCAAACCATTCTTCTTTCTCCTTGTATTCATTAACCAAGCCATAGGTTTGTCCAGTGAACTGAGGAGGTATCTTAATCCTTATTTTCTTGGTTGCAATTTTGATTGGAATTATTTTTTTTAATTCCTCGATAATTCTTCCAATTTGTTTTTCAACAGACTGGTTGTCAATTTTAACGCCTGCTTCTTTTATAGCATTTGCAATCATGTCAGGTGTAAAAGGTCGAAGAGTTCTTGCATCCATTGCATTTTTAGATAAAAATTCCACAACTTGTTTTCTTCTTGTTTCAAGAGCTTCATCTCTAAATTCTTGTGTTGTTTCTAATTGCCCTTTTTGGATAATCTTTTGCATAATCTGCAAAAAGTCAGTTGTTCCAAAAACATTTTCCATTTCAGGAGAACCTGCTCTCATGCCTTTTTTCAAGTCAGTATAAACAAACCTGTCTCTAATAACGTCATTAATATTTATTTTCTCTCCCCTTTTCATTTTCATTGCATTTTCCAGATTTACCATTGTTTCAAAATTCAATTTCTCTGATTTGTATCTGCAAATTACGTCGGTCATTTTAATTTATTTTAGGTTTTACTTTAATTTGAATTTGGTAATGTTGAGGCGATCTTTCTTCACCCTTCCTACTTAATTTTAAATATAAATCTTGAACTCCATTGAAAGGCTGATATGAAGTTACAAAATCAATACCTTTTTCTATATTTAGTATATTAATTGGATTTGCAGGAGAACTTTGAGAAATAACAGTTTCAGCCTGTAAATCAACAATGGTTTTATTTCCTATCAATAATTTTACTTCTAATCTTTGTCTCATCTTATTCAAACTTCTTAAAATCCTCTGTTTTTAATTTTTTAAGTTTATTTTCATCCTTATTTATATATACAACATTAAATCTATTTATATCAAACTTGTCTTTCATAATCTCCTTGAAAATTTCAAAGCTTAATTTTATTCCCTCTTCAATTTTCATATCTTTTCTGAATTTTTTTCTCAGGATTTCCTTTATTTTTTCATCATTTTCCCCAATTGCAACAGCATGATATTCAAAATAATTTCCAGTTATATTGCTTGTGTAGAGTTTTGATTCTCCGCCCTGAATTCCAGCAATTATTATCGCTACTCCAAAAGGCCTTACCCCCGGATGCTGCGTATATTGCTGCTGAATGTCTGCAATTTCCCTTATGACTGTTTCAACATCAATAGGAGAATCGTAAGTAACTCTGTGTTGTTGTGCAGAAACTCTTATGTGATTTATTAAAATTCTTGCATCACTGATAAATCCAGCAGCACTTGCCATCACATGTTCATCTATTTCATAAATTTTGTCAGCAGATTCAGGAACAATCAAACTGTCTTTTACTCCTTTGTCAGCAACTATTAATACACCATCTGAACAATTTATTCCAATGCTTGCTGTTCCTAATCTGACAGTTTTTTCAGCATATTCAACCTGAAGAATATGCCCGTCAGGCGAGAACATGGTTGCGCTTCTATCATAACCCATTACTTGATGTTGCATGTCTGGTATTTCCATTTTTCTTAAATATAATCATTTTTGTTTCATTCAAAGAAAATAATAAAGAATTTCTTCTTTGTTAATGAAACTTATTTGTTTCTCCTTACGAAAAATTGTAAGAAAAGTGTATTTTTAAAGGTTTCGAATTTACCCCCTATCTCAATAAATTATAGAAATGATTATATACTCTCTTTTTTAAATTATATGAAAAGAGTGCTTGAAATGGTTACAGAAGAGACTATAGGGACTTACCATGGAACGAGAGAAATTAATTCTGGAAGATGTATATATAACTTAAGATTATTACATAAATCCCATCTTGAACCAATAAACTATAAATGCGCCTTTCAATGCAACGGAGCAAATAGCTCTGGACAATCTGAAGATCCTGCAGAAGTTTCTGTAAATCCTTGTAGTTTTTATGTAGATTGTGAAGATTATTATGATAGAACTTGTGCACTAAGGTGCAGAGCAAAAAGAAAAAGGGATTTAAGGATGCAATTATCAAAAGGAGATGCAAAATGTTTGGAATGTTCAGGAAAAGAAAATCAAGGATGTGAGCATTATGTAAGCATAACTTATGTTGTTGATGAAATTTGCGGTCATAAAATTAGGGTTGAAAAAAAAACAAGAACTCATTTGCCCCTTATAGATCTTGAAAATAATTGCGCAGCTTGTATTGGAGACAAGCATCTTGCAAGAAGATGCGATAACTTTTACAGCTTAAAAGATTTTCATGAATTTAAAATTTTATTTGATTTCTCAAGAACAAGCGCTTAATTCTTCACCTTTCCCACACTCCCACTCACTTTTTCAATTCTTAAATCTTTGTTGCTGGTTAAAAAACTTGCCCTTATTTTGTTCAAGCTTCCTCTGTTTACAGCTAAAACAATCTTATCTTTTTCAGATTTTATAATTTTAGGCGAAGCTTCGGCATAACCAAGAACCCCTATAAATTCAAGAATAACTTCATCAATATTTTTCTTGTCAGCATCCCTGCCTTTAATCAAAATATATCTTTTCTTTTCTCTGTGGGATGGTTTTAGTGGTTTCATCTTTATTAAAAAGAGTTAATTGATGTTTATATAAATTACTTATCTTTAATTTGCTCTTCATCTTAGATGTCGAGTTAAAAAAATCATTAATAATAAAAATCAGCGAGATTGTTGAGCAAGAGGAAACAATCGAGCATCATTAGTTGAGTCGTAAAGCGAACAATCTTTCATTTTCTAGGTTTAAGATGATTATTAAATACATCCTTATATTCTTTAATCTTGCTCTTTTTATTTTTATTTTGCTTTCTTTTAATCAATAATATCAATGCAATAACTATTATAAATATTATCACAACAGAAAAAAAGAAAATTTTGATAATTTTTATCTGCTTATTCAAATAATCTATATTCTCTTCAGATTGTTTCTCAGTTTCTTTTATATTATTTCCGCTGATTTCAGGCTGCTGCTTTATTTTAGGAATCTGTTCCTGAATTGTCTGTATTGTAATTTTGGCTTTATTATTTTCAATAAGGTCTAATTTGATATACAAATCATAATAATCAGCAGAACTTAAATTCAATTTAATACTCTGCCCTATTCCAAGCAAAAAATTAAGAGGATTGCTTTTAATTGTTATATTCACAGAATCTGCCTTGATTTCATTTATAGTCAAAGTGTGTTTTATAGAGTTTGAATCAAAGAACGAAAATTGTATTTTATCATTTTTGCTTAATTCTTTTGTATAGCCAACCGAAGTTTCTGATATATTTGGATTGTATGTTTTATATAAGGTTGAGGGGCTTCCTCCTCCGCCTCCACCGCCAGAAGCTGTAACAACCTGAGCTGGAGGAGTGATGATTGAAAAACTTCTATTAGTGGAATTCTCTGAATTTCCAGAGAAATCAGTGCAATTTATTGACCAATTATAATTTCCAGGAGAAAAACTCTGAGTAAAAATTTGTGTTAAAGATAAATTGTTTATAGATGAATTTGTCAGACTAGCAACATTATTAACAATCAAGCTGCAGTTTGCAATATTGTAATTATCAGAAACATTATAATTAAAATCTATTGACTGGGAGTTTGAACTATATGATGAAGAGTCAGCAGGGCTGATTATGCCAATATCCGGCTTTGTTATGTCATAAACTATTGTAAAATTGGATTCACCAAAAACCGAATCAGAATTATTATCAGATATCCTGCAGTTCCAGTAATAACTTGTTTCATTTGTAAAATTATAATAAAAAAGAGTAGAGTTAGAAATTCCTGAAATATTCTTGGTGGAATTAAAAATCAAATTCATAGAAGAATTCCAAACATTAAAAGTGATATTTGATAATGCTTTTGAAGATTCTGTTTCTGCAGAGCAATTAAAGGTTCTGTTCTGATTTGTATAAATATTATTTGAAGGAAAAATCAAATTAACTCTTAATCCACTAATTGTTAAGCTTAAATTTGATACAGCAAAACTTGATTTTGATTTGCTGTCATAAGCAAGACAATTCCATTTATAATCTCCATAACTTAGATTCAAAATAAATTGCTCGTCTGCGTTTATGCCAATAGTTGTATGATTCGTTATATTCACAACATTATTAGTTGAATTCCATACATACAAACTTAGATTTGATAAAAGGACATCATTAGCATTGCATCTTAAATTTACACTTGTATTGAATTGGGTGGTTCCATTCGTTGGAGTAATTAAGTTAACAGAAGGAGCAGAGCTGTCATTGGAAATTAAAGCAGAATAAACATTAACTCTTGAATAATTCAATCCGTTTCCACTAGTATCATTTATCCATTTTCCAGTTGAATTTAATAATTTTAATATTTCAAAAGAAGTTGGTTTTCTGTTATACTGCAATCTGAAAAATTCTCTTATTAATGCAAAAGCTCCTGCAACATGAGGGACTGCCATGGATGTTCCGCTATAAGTGATATATCCTTCTGAACTGCTTGTTGAACTTATGCTTGTTCCAGGAGCAATAAAATCAACAAGACTGTTTCTATTGGAATAACTTGCAATTGTATCATCTTTATTTGTAGCAGCAACAGCAGTCGCGTTTTTAATACAGGCCGGGGCAGAAATATTTATTGTTTTTCCATCATTCCCAGTTGCTATTATAACTGAAATATTTTTTGAAGTTGCATTATCTATTTTTATTCCAGTGCTTGTCCAGTCATAATCACAATAAACATTATAGCAATATTGGGGGGTTAAATCACAATCAGTTCCTAAACTCATGCTTATAACAGAAATATTATAAGCATTTGCGTTTGCAATGCACCAATCAATTCCAGCATCAATATCACTGGAGCTTCCTTCTCCAGCTGAATTCAAGGCCTTTACCCCTATTAAATTAGCTCCAACAGCAACACCTTTTGCAACACCATTTGCAGCAACAATGCCTGCTACATGAGTTCCATGTCCATTATCATCTGCAATTAAACAGTTTTCAACACATGCTTTTCCAACACAATCAATTATGCAGGTCTTGTTTTTCCCAATTAAATCAGAATGAGCAAAATTAATTCCAGTGTCTATTATACAGATAGTTTCATCAATTCCAGTTATATTAAAATTATTGATTTTTATCGGCCAGACAGCGCTTGCATTTATCAAAGGAACAGAATCTGTTAAAAAAGCCCTTATGGGCTTGTCCAATTTTATGGACTCAACATTAGGATTGTTTTTTAATTCAATTAATTCTTCTTTTGAAACTTCTACAGCAATCTCGTCTCCAAAATCATGTTTTATTTTATCATCAATTTTTTCTTCAATATCTTTTTTAATATCTCTTTTTTCTATTTCAGAAGAAATATTCTTTATTTCAATAATTACTTTCGCTTCATAATCTTCTTTTAAACTCTCATACACATGAGAGTCTATTTTATCCTCATTTTCAGAAGAGCTTATTAGGAATATTTCAAATATGATTAATAAAAATACAAATAAAATTAATATTTTTTTATTTATCATCTCTTTTTTATCTAGCTTATATTATTAATTCTAATATCTTAAAATTTTGTATATATGCAATGGATTTGTCTTTCATTTGCATTACCAATGTTTATTTATTATCTACTTTTAATTTATTCTTAATATTATCTATTAATAAAATTTAATTTTTAATCACTGAACATCTGCCATTAACACATCCGCAATGTCCTTTATTACAATCTAAAGGCCCTGAACAAACCTGCGAACAGAATATTTTATCGCATATCGGTGCTTTATCTTTTGCAACACAGAATTCAGCATGACAGCATGCTGAAGCAAAACAATCTTCATCATTAACACATTCTTTTTCAACAGGAATATTATTTTGATTACTGTTTTTCAAAATAAAATAAATTAATAAAGCAAGTAAAAAAATAAGTATTATTATAACCACCAATAATTTTTTGTTATGGCTTATTCTAATTTTATCATCTCTTTTTTTCATTTTCTCTCCAAAGTCTCTTTTTGACAGAGAGCTTTTTTCATAGCTTAATTACGAAAATCCGCTATAAAAACATTTTTAAAGGGTTAATGTTCTATAAAAATAAAATCAAGAATTATCTAAAAATAAAATCTGATTAAAATATAAGTTATCATAACTATAAAATAGTTGCGAAAGATTTAAATATAGATACTTGTTTTTTCCAAAATTAAACCTTTAAAAGAGACTGAAAATCCTTATGATTTTCAGATAAAGGAGGGGAATGTATTTATGAATAAATGAAAATAGCAATACTGCATCACGATCTAGAAGCTCCTGAACCAAAATTCAAGGAATTATTTGAAGAACAAGGAGCTTTTGTCAGTTTTTTTGACATAAGAGATGTTTCAGAAAAAGACTTGTTGTCTTTTGACTTAGTTTTTAATAGGGTTTACAGCAGTGTTGCTTCAAGAGATTTTAAATCCCTATCCAAAACTTTAAAATTAATAAAAAGTCTTGAAAAAAAAGGGATAAGATGTGTTAATTCTTACACTGCATCTTTAGCAGACTATAATAAATATAAATTATATAAGAAATTAAAATTAAATGGGATAAATACCCCTCCAACTATTTTTGTTTGTTCAAGAAGAGATATTAAAAAGAATTCAGAAAAAGCAATAAAAGAATTTGGATTTCCATTGGTAGTTAAGAGGAATTGCGGTGGAAAAAGTTATGAAGTAACCAAAGTTTATTCATTAAAAGAATTAATAGATACTTTGGATAAGATGTTTGATTTAGCAAAAAAACAAAGCTATAAATCTGGTTTTATAATACAAAAATTTATTCAATCCAACAGAGAACATGATTGCAGGGTGGCTGTTGTAGAGGGTAATTTTCTATATTCTTACGCAAGAAGTTTTATTTCAAGAAATTCCAAGGATAAATGGATGGCATCAACATCTGGCGGTTCTATTGAAATGAATTATACTGCAAATAAGTCAGAAAGAGAAATTGCTATTCAAGCAAACAAGGCTATTGGAGCGTCTTTTAGCGAGTCAGATGTGATAATGACTAAAAAAGGACCTTATGTTATAGAGGTTAATCCTACTGCAGGTTATTTCGTAGACAGCTTAGATGATATTGAAAGGATGCAAATGATAATTTCTGCTATATTAAATAAATCTAAATCTGAGGTGAATTTTGCAGAATCTGGCATGGTTTTATTTAACAAGGTTATAAAAAATATATTCTGGTATTAAATTAATTAAAATTTAACAAAATGAAGATTACTCTCAGTTTAAGTGAAGAAGCTAAAACCCAATTTGACCCAAATGCAAAAGGGCAGGGAATGGGTTATATGGGTTCTAGATTTTTAGCTGACGCTTTTGTTAAAAGAGGTCATGATTTAGAGGTGGTTCATCCAAGAAACATTTGCTATGATAAATTAGGCAGATTATATGCAAGAAGTGCTTATGGATTTAGTAATGGTAGTTTTTATAAAAAAAGAACTGATGCAACTTTATCAGGTGATGTTTTTTTTGTGTACAGCTTAGATGAAGAACAAGGAGCAAGTGCTTCAAAAAGATTCATAGACCTTCTTTTTCAAATGGAAAAACAATTTTCTCTTGTTCTTAATAGAGCAGAAAGCACTTCATATGAATATAAACCAAAACAAAAAACTTTGGAACTTCCATGGATACATGGATTTGATATTAAAACTCCAAAGGAACTCTCAGATTTAGTTGCTTCTGGTGAAAGAATAATTGCAAAACCAAGAATAGGTGCATGTAGCATGGGTGTTGAATTTTTAGAGAGAATTGAGGATTTGCAAAAAATTGAAGATATCGATGAATATCTTTTTGAACAATACATTCCAGCAAATGAAGAAAGAAGATATATTTTTTTAGATGGTCAATGCATAATAAGGAGAAGGATGTTCAAACAAGGGGAACCTGGAAGAGAAAGATGCACTAACGTTGACTTAATGGAAGGCATACCAAGAGAAATTGAAATTGCTAGAAAAGTAATTGAAAAAACAGGAATGTTTTATGGGGCTGTTGATTTCAGAGGACAATATGTTTTGGAAATAAATGGCTCTGGAACAGGTGTTGCTCCGCCAACAACTGCAAATGAAACTGATTCATATAATCTATCAGACCCAATTGTTCAAGCTGTTGAAAGAAAATTCAGTTCATAAAATGGCAGTTTCAAATAAAAATAAAATCTCTAATCAAAAAAGATATGCTTTTCTAATTTCTCCTTCAGGTTATAGTGGAAAAAAACTTTTAAATAATGCAATAAAAATATTAAAAAACTGGAATTTTGAAGTCAATTATCTTCCCGACATTATTGATAAATATCATTATTATGCCGGAGATTATAAACGAAGAGCTAAAGAAATTAATTTAGCATACAATGATAAAAATTCTAAGTTTATTTTTAGTATAATCGGTGGAATGGGTGCAGTTCATACACTTCTTTTTTTAGATTATGATTTAATAAAAAAATCAAATAAAACCTTAATAGGTTATAGTGACATTACTATTCTATTAAATACTATCTATCAAAAAACCGGAAAAAGATGTTTGCATGGGCCAAATCTATGGAAACCTATAAAAAAATATCATGAAAAAACCATTCTTTGTTTATTTGATGCTATTAATAAAAAGAATTATCAAATAGCTATAAACAATCAAGATATTTTAAAACAAGGCTTTGCAAGAGCAGACATTGCTGGAGGAAATTTAACCTTGCTCGAAAGGTCATTAGGAACAAATTACGAAATTAACACAAATAATAAAATATTATTTATAGAAGATGTAAAAATGAAAGAAGGTTGGGTATTGGATATTTTATGGCATCTTAAATTAGCAGGAAAGTTTAATAATGTTAAGGGGATTATTCTTGGTAATTTTGTAGATTGTGGCAAGAATATAAATAATTACCTAAAAGACTTTTTTCAAGACTTTAAATGCCCGGTTATTATGAATCAACCAATTGGCCATTCAGAACCTAATCTGACAATTCCACTTGGAGAAACTTGTATTATAGACACAAAAAACAAATTTTGGAAAATACAATTTAAAAAAGATTTCAATCCAAAACCTATTTAAATTCATTCTTTCTGTAATTAATATATCCATAAAAAGAGGATTGCAATATCAAAAATAATATTATACGGTTATAGTAGTATAAAATTTAACTTACTTCACTCTTCATAACCTGCATAATATTATTAAATCAATAAAAAATTAAGATGAAAATTTACGGAATTGGTGGTTTTAGCGAAGTTGGAAAAAACATGACTGCAGTTGAATTAAAGGATGATGTTTTTCTTTTTGACTGTGGTTTGTTCCTCCCCCCGATTGTTGAATTAGAAGAGTCTGAAAATGTTTATACAGAAAAAAGACTAAGGGCAATAGGAGCAGTGCCGTCTGATGATATGCTGGACGGATTGGGATTAAGAAATAAAGTTCGTGCTATTATTCCAAGCCATGCACATTTGGACCATATTGGAGCAATTCCATTTTTGGCTCACAGATATAATTGTCCTATTATAGGAACTCCTTTTACAATTGAAGTTTTAAAAACTCTTTTGCATGATGAAAAAATGCATCATCTTGATAATAAACTAAAAACTATACAGCCTAATTCTTTCTGTTATATACAGGGAAAAAATAAAAAATACAAACTTGATTTTATTAATATCACGCATTCGACTTTGCAGACATCTATGCTTGCTCTTCATACTGATGAAGGTGTTGTTCTTTATGCCAATGATTTTAAATTTGACAATAATCCTATTTTGGGGCAAAAACCAAATTATGAAAAATTAAGGGAGATTGCAAAAGAAGGAGTCAAAGTTCTTATTGTTGATTCTTTGTATTCTGGAGATGAAAGAAAAACAGCAAGTGAAAAAGTTGCAAGGACTCTTTTGGAAGATGTTCTTTTAACAACAGATAATAAAAATGTAGGATTATTTGTAACAACTTTCTCTTCACACATAGCAAGATTAAAATCCATAACTGATTTTGGAAAACAATTAAACAGGAAAGTTGTTTTTGTTGGTAGAAGTCTGAATAGATATGTGGGTGCTGCTTCAGGAATTGACTTGTGCCCTTTTAGAAAAGAAATAGAGCTGGTTGCTTACAGGAAACAAGTTGAAAAAAAACTAAGGCATATTAATAGTCAGAGAGCCGAACATCTGGTTGTGTGCACAGGGCATCAGGGAGAGCCTGGAAGTATTTTGGACAGATTAATTAAAAACAAGCTTCCATTCCAGTTCAGAGAAAGAGATCATGTAATATTTTCTTCATCAGTTATACCAACAAAAATAAATATTGAAAACAGGGAAAAATTAGATTCTAAATTAAAAAAGAGAGGTGTAAGATTATTCACAAATCTCCATGTTTCTGGGCATGCTGGAAGAGAAGACTTGAGAGATTTTATAAACTTGATTAACCCTGAACATATAATGCCTGCTCACGGAAGTCATGACAAAACAGCTCCTATGGTTGAGCTTGCAGAAGAGCTTGGTTATAAAGATAAAAAAAATGTTCATCTGATTCACGATAAGCAAAAATTAGAATTCAAATAATTAATATAAATAAAACAAATTTAATAATGTATAAGTTAAGAGAGAAATTAATGATAAAATCAACGAAACTGAAAAAATGCTTAGGAATCAAGCTCTTGCTACACCTAATAAATTAATAATAAAATAACCGATGAATTTATCATCTGCAAATTCACTTGGATAAAAACTTATGTATTATTTATATACTAACTAAAAATGGTAAACGAAGACATTGTTACTTCTTTAAGAAATGCTGTTGACAGGGGGGAGAGTTTAGAAACTGCAATGAGAGTGCTGATTAATTCAGGATATCCTGTAAATGAAGTTCAAGATGCTTCAAAATTTGTTGGTTTTGTTCCAATGTCTCCAAACAACAAAAATCTTCTAATTATGCCTGAAGAAAAAAATATATTAATAAAAAATAATCCTGGTCCACCAGTTGCACAACCAATGATTTCAGGAATGCCCATCCCTCCAAAATTGCCTGCTCAAAGTCAATTGCAGCAGATTCAGCAATTTTCTTATTTAAATCCTAGATATCCTTCTGTTCAGCAATTGCCCCAAAGAACTCCGACTAATAGTGAAATAAAGTCAGAAATTTCTTCAAATTCTGCACCTAAAATTCAAATGAAGCCTCCTTTAATTTCTCAACAACCTAAACAAACACCTATGCAAATTCCAAGATATCCTCAGCCAACCCATCAACCACTCTTGCAAACTCAATCTCAACCTCAGATTGCTCAAGAAGCTCCTGAAAAATCAAATTATAAAAAAGAAATTATTTTATTAATAATCTTATTATTTCTTATAGGAGTTTTAATATCCACTATCCTTTTAAGGAATAAGATACTTGCTTTTTTCTCTTAATATTTATTAATTTATGGTAGGACAAGAAGGGGTAAGAAAGAGTTAATAATAAGAAAGAAACATTTTCATTAAAAAACAACAGAAGCCATAACCAAATAATTAATTTAATAATCTATCATCATTAACTATTAAAATCTTCTTTATTTCATAATAGAATGCAAATCTACCAGCCAGCAGAAGACTCTTATTTAATGTCAGAAACATTAAATAAATATCTATCAAAAATAAAATATAAAAATATTAAAATATTAGATATGGGTTCTGGCTCTGGAATACAAGCCAAAACCTGCAGAGAATCAGGTTTTAATAATATTTTAACAGCAGATATTACAGCCGAGGCAGTCAAATTTCTAAAATTCAAGGGATTTAATGCAATAAAAAGTGATTTATTCTCAAATATCAATAAAAAACAAAAATTTAATTTAATTATTTTCAATCCCCCTTATCTTCCTGAAAACAAATATGATAAGGAAAAAGATACAACAGCAGGAAAAAAAGGTTATGAGATTATTGTCATGTCCTTAAAACAAGCAAAGTCTCATCTAGAAAAAAATGGAAAAATCCTTTTGTTAATTTCATCATTATCAAAACCAGATATAATAAGAAAACAAGCCAAAAAATTTGGCTATAAAATAAAACTCTTAAATCAAACAAACCTGTTCTTTGAGAAACTGTTTGTTTACGAATTCTTTCTATAAACCATTATATTCCTTATTATAATCATTCTTATATATCCTTGAAATAACGTTTTTCAGGTAAAAAGAACATGAAATTTGCACATATATCTGATAGCCATTTGGGAGGCTGGAGACAGCCAGAAATGCAATTGTTAAACATAGAATCCTTTAAAAAAGCAATTGAATGCTGTATTGAGGAAAAAGTGGAATTTGTTCTTTTCACAGGAGATTTATTTGACAGCCCCTTTCCCCCAATAGAAATCCTGAAGGATACTTTCTCAGAATTCAGAAAATTAAAAGAAGCAGGGATAAAATCCTATATTATTGCAGGAAGCCATGATTATTCTGTTTCAGGAAAAACTTTCTTAGATGTTTTGGAAAAATCAGGTTTTTGTGAAATCTGCAAATTTGATGAAAATGAAGATAAAGTTATTCTTAAACCAATCATGCATAAATCTTTTTATATTTACGGCTATCCTGGAAAAAAATCCGGATTGGAATTGAGCTCTTTAAAGAAAATTGAGATAATAGAGCCTTATTCAAATTATTTTAGGATTCTAATGCTTCATACAACAATAAAAGAAGCAATTGAAAATATTCCAATTGACTCAATTCCATTAAATGAACTTCCAAAAGCAGACTATTATGCCTTAGGACATGTTCATGTTAATTTTGAAAAAGAAATCAATGACAAACCTGCTGTGTATGGAGGACCGACTTTTCCAAATAATTTTAAAGAGCTTGAAGACCTAAAATACGGGGCATTTTACATAATAGATGTAGAGGGTTATACTAAAATTATAAGAAAAGAAATAAGATTAAAGGAAGTGGACCTGATAGAGGTAGAGATGGAAGATGCTCTTAAAGGAACAGAACAAATCCTGGAAATCTTAAAAAGGCTGAATTTAAGAGATAGGATTGTTCTTTTGAAAGTTTTTGGAGAATTAAAAAAAGGAAAACTCTCTGATATAAAATTCCAGGAAATTCAGGATTATCTTGAAAAAAACGGGGTATATTCCTTTTTAAAAAACACTTCCAAGCTTGAGGCAGGAAAAAAGGAAATTGAAGTTAATCTTCAATCTTATGAAATGGAAAAAATTGAAGATGTTCTTGTTAAAAAGTATGACAAAGAAAACCCATCCAATTTAAACAAATTAATTTTTCCATTGATTGAATCTTTGAGCTTAGAAAAACAAGAGGGAGAAAACTCCTCTGTTTTTGAATCAAGATTATTTTCAGGATTAAATAAGGTGTTAAATATAGAGTTGTAAAATGAAAATATTATTAATCAATAAATTTAGAAGCGAAGAGGGGTAATCGAGGGTTGTGAAATGAAAAAGCTAGACAAACTAATGTTCCAACTACCTTACCTGTCCTGCATAAACATTAACAAAAATAAAATGATAATGAGGAAAATTACTTGTTACCTTCAAAGGAAGGGTGACTTGTTAGAAACAAAAAGCATTTACAAATTAAATAATAAGATAGATAAATGCTTTTTGTTTGTGAAACCCTTGGTTTCCATACGAATATGATAATAAAAAAAATATCAATAGAAAATCTTAGAAGCTATGAAAAACAGGAGGTTGTTTTTCCAAAAGGCTCGACTCTTTTATCAGGAGATATAGGCTCTGGAAAAACAACTATTCTACTAGCAATTGAATTTGCATTGTTCGGCCTGCAGCCAGGCCAAAGAGGAACTTCTCTATTGAGGAATGCAAATGATGAAGGAAAAGTTATCTTGGAATTTGAGATAGATGATAAAAATATAATTATTGAAAGAACCTTAAAAAGAGTCAAAAAAACAGTTTCTCAGGACTATGCTTCAATAATGATTGATAATGAAAAATTTGAAGAAAGCGTGACTGAAATTAAAAACAGGGTTCTGAAGCTTTTAAACTATCCCTCAGAATTTTCCAAAAAAACAAATCTGTTATATAAATTTACAGTATACACTCCTCAGGAAGAAATGAAGCAGATTATTCTAGAACCCGGTGAATTAAGGCTTAATACCTTAAGGCATGTTTTTGGAATAGATAAATACAAAAGAATAGTAGAGAACTCTATTATATTAACATCTAAATTAAGGGAAAAAATAAGAACCAGCGAAGGAATGATTTTTGACTTGGATTTCTTAAAAGAGGATTTAATCAAAAGAAAAGAAATTGTACTAGAATTAAAAAGAAAAAAGAAAATTGTAGAGCAGGAGCATGAAGAGTTAGTGCATAAAAGGGTGGAAAAAGAGAAAGATTTGGAAATACTTCAGGAAAAAATAAATCAAAAAAATGTTCTTGAAAATGAAAAATCCAAATCTTTGATGCTTTTTTCTGAAAAAAAACAGCAAACAAAGACTCTTCAAAATAACATTAATTCATTAAATCTTCAGATTGAAGAATCTAAGAAAATAATGTTTAGGCAGGAGGAATTGGATTCTTTGAATAAAAAAATAAAAGAAGAACAAAATAGGGAAGATAACCTGCAAAAAGAATACATTCAGATAATAAGCCAGATTAATTCCGAGGATGCAAAACAAAGGGAAACGATGAATATGAAAAATAAAATATCTGCATTAAAAAAATGCCCAACGTGCCTTCAGGATGTGCCGATTGATTATAAATCTAATATTCTTTCAAAAATTAATGAAGATTTGAAAGTGATTGATATTAATTTAGAATCCTTTAATCTTAAGAAAAAGTATCTTTTGCAGAATATAGAATCCATTAAAAATAATAAAGAAGAATTAAATAAAAAGAAATCAGATTTTGAACTTTTGAGGATAAAATTAGAAACAATAAAAGAAAAAGAAGACAGGATGAAAGATTTGGAAAATCAAAAAAAATACTTTGAAAAAGATTTGGAATTACTGAAAAACCATGTAGAATCCATTGATTTTTCAATTACTGAATATTCAAAATATGATTCTATTTTTGAACAAAAAAATACTGAATTAAGGGAAGCAAAACAAAAAGAGAATGAGTCTGCAATTAAAAAAGCAGAAACAAATAAGGAAATTCAGTTTTCAGAACAGCAGATAAAAGAAAAAGAGCAGGCTATTGAAAAAAAGGAAGGGCTAAAGAAAAAAATAGAAAAAATAAGGGAATTGGAATACTGGATTTCGGAAAAATTCCTTGACATAATCCTTTTTACAGAAAAACAGGTAATGCTTAATCTTAAAGAGGAATTTTCTAAACTGTTTTCAAAATGGTTTTCAATCCTTGTTTCAGATTCTCTTTCAGCCAAGTTAGATGATAATTTTTCTCCAGTAATTGAACAGCAGGACTATGAATTGGATTATTCTTTTCTTTCAGGAGGAGAAAGAACTTCAGTTGCCCTTGCATATAGGTTATCATTAAATCAGGTAATAAATTCAATGCTCAGCAACATAAAAACAACCAATCTTGTTATTCTTGATGAGCCAACAGATGGTTTTTCAGAACAGCAGCTGGATAAAATGAGGGATGTTTTAAATCAATTAAATATAGAACAGCTTATTTTAGTAAGCCATGAACAAAAAATAGAAAGCTTTGTAGACAATATTGTAAGAATAAGGAAAGAGAATGGTATTACAAAGGTTGAATGAATTTTGTTTTTGTAATAATTTATAAAATTACCGTGTAACAAGATTTATGATACTTTATGTAATAAGTTTTATGACAATTCTTGTTACCTCCTTAACTAAATTAAAGAATTTACGACATAAATAGTTATATTTGTAACTTATTAGTAGTTAATAATACAAAGATTTATATATAGGATATTTTTTTCTTTCTAATGAATATTAAAACATCTCCAAGAGAATTTGTATATGGAGATATTCAAAGACAATGGCAAGAACTGTCTAGATTGTTCTCTAAAAATGATTCGAGAGGTCCGCCAATATTAGCAATTTTTAATGTGGAAGATGTAAATAAAGAGGGCTGGAAAGTAAGAGAAACTTTAGAGTTTCATCCCGAATCTCCATCTGAAGAAGCTATAAGAGACATTATAAGTAGGACTTATGATAGTTTTGGTTCTTGTAGATACAGGAAAGATAATCACGCCATAATAATCAATAGAGCAGTTTCAAATGGAAGATATCCTTTGATGTTAGCAGAAGAAGTAACGCACTCTGTAGTTGTAGTTGATAATGAAACTATTAAAGTTCGGCCTGAAGACTTTAAAGAATTTAATGGTTATTCATCGAGTTTTGGAAATTTGGTCTATAGAATTCTTGAACCTTTGAAGATTGGAGAATTTAAATTAAATTTAAATGAATTCTTTCCCCCATTAGGGCAAGCACACTTAGAACAACAAAGATTTGCGGCAGAGAAATATGATTGGGAAAAAGCCTTTAGAACGATAAGTTACATGCATCCTGAAAATCAATTTTTTGAGAGGACAATGAGAGCTCATAGTTTAACAGAACATATTCCACAAATTGCGGGGAAATTACTTGTTAATTCATATAATGGAGATGTAAACGCATTAATAAGAGAACATCAAAAACTTGTTGATATAAATGGACATCAACTTTGGAATAATTATTGCAAGCCTCTATTAATTTCTGGAAAGTTAGCTTAATCTAAATAATATTTTGACAATCCGTTAATTTCTCACACTCTGAGACATTTTTCAAAAACTTGAAAATACATTGTGAGACACTTTAGTTACACTATTTATAAATATAGATTCTTTATAATTCTTCTTGCATATTCTCTTCATCAAAAATTCATTTAAAAACATTTCTGCTTTTTACTATTGGAGGGGAGTTACCTAAGTTTTTATAATCTCAGAAATTAAACCCTATATCAATTATCATGATAAAATATTTAACAAAATTTCTGCAAAAAGCATATGAATTTATTCATCCTGTTTATACTCAAAATAAAAAATTAGCAGAATTTGATAAACTAAAAAAATCAGGAAGATTAGAGGGAATGTGTGCTTCTGAAGTTCATAAGCTTTTTAGAATAACCAGGATATCACCAGAGTTTTAAAGTTAAAAATCCAAAAATTTTCTTCTTCGAAAACTTTATAAACCCTTTTTTCTCACTAATATTATAAATTCTAAATGGATTCAAAAGCATTTTTGTTTTAGAATTTTTTTAAACATAAAAAATCTTTTAGAAGATTTTTGTGGCTTAAAAATTCCCTAATGAATTTTTAAATAAAATGGATAATGAATTAAAAAATAGTATTCTTAAGACAGGAACAACCATACTTGGAATAGTCTGCAAGGACGGAGTTGTAATGGCTTCTGATAGAAGAGCAACAGCAGGAAATTTAATTGCAATGAAAAATGCAAAAAAAGCAGTGCAGATTAATGACTATTTGGTTATTGCTGGAACAGGAAATATGTCTGATATAGAAATGCAAAAGAAAATAATTGCAGCAGAATTAAGATTAAAAGAATTAAAGGCAAAGAAAAGACCGACCATTAAAGAGGCAGCTAATCTTATAGGAATGATTACTTACAGGAACATCAGGCAGCCCACAATGATTCCTTCAATTGTTGGAACTCTTGTAGCAGGGTTTAATGAAGATGGAACAACCGAACTTTATTCAATAGAACCTTCTGGAACTGCTATTCAAGTAGAAGATTACGATGCTAATTTTGGTTCTGGAATGCCCTATGTTTTGGGTTTATTGGAAAGACAATACAAAAAGAATATAGATATAAAAGAAGGAGTAGATTTAGTTATTGAAGCACTAAAATCTTCAACACAAAGAGACACTGGAAGTGGAAATGGAATTGATGTGTTCACTATAACAAAGAAAGGTATAAAACATGAAGTCGCACAAGAAATCACTCCAGAATATAAAAATATAAAGTAATTTTAAATTTAAAATAAAAAATTAAGGTGGTAAATAGTTATTAGAGATATTTAATAAATTTTAATCAAATAGCATGGCAGATATTCTAAAAGACATACAGAAAGAATTACCAAAAGTAATAAGCAGTGCGAACTTTGAAGGTGCTAATATTGTTCTTTATACAAACGATATAGAATTTTTTAAGGATAATGAAGGAAAAATCAAAGAGCTGGTTAATAAATTTAAAAAAAGAATAGAATTAAGGGCAGATGAAAAACTTTTAAAATCAGAAGAGGATACTGAAAAAATAATCAGAGAGACAGTTCCTAAAGAAGCAGAATTAACAGCTATTCTTTTTGATTCTCAAAGAAGCATTGTTGTTATTGAGGCAAAAAGGCCTGGATTGGTTATTGGAAAATCAGGGCTTATTTTAAAAGAAATCAAAGATAATAGTTTATGGATACCTCAGATTCAGAGAAGCCCTGCAATTGAAAGCAAAATAACTGAAAATATAAGGGATGTTCTTTATCAGAACAATAATACCAGAAAAAAATTCTTGAATTCCGTGGGAAAAAAGATTTACAAGGAATGGAATCCTGAAAAAGTTGAGGAATGGATTAGAATAACATTTTTGGGAGGGGGAAGACAGGTTGGAAGAAGCTGTTTTCTGTTATCAACTCCACAAACAAAAATTCTTCTGGACTGTGGAATAAATGTGGCTGGAAAGGGTAAAGAAAAATTTCCATATTTGGATGTTTCAGAATTTAAAATAAATGAATTAGATGCAATAATTTTAAGCCACGCTCATCTGGATCATAGCGGATTGATTCCATATTTATTTAAGATGGGATATAGAGGGCCTGTTTACATGACAGCTCCCACAAGAGATGTTTCAGCTCTTTTAGCTCTTGATTTTATAGGTGTTGCGTATAAACAAGCAGCAGCTCCATTGTTTTCTTCAACAGATATAAAAGAAATGGTTAAACATACTATTTGCCTTGAATACAATGAAGTTACAGATATTGCTCCCGACATGAGAATAACTCTGTATAATTCTGGACATGCCTTAGGTTCTTCAATAGTCCATATAAATATTGGAAATGGGGCTCATAATCTGATTTATACAGGAGATTTCAAATTTTTAAAATCTCAATTATTAGAAAGAGCTGTTTCCAATTTTCCAAGGCTTGAAACAATGATTATAGAATCTACTTATGGGGGGAAAAATAATGTTCTTCCTCCAAGAAAAGAGGCAGAGGATCAGATGATTAATGAAATTAAAGAAACCATAGGGCAAGGGGGAAAAGTTTTGATTCCTGAATTAGGATTAGGGAGAGCTCAGGAAACAATGCTTATTTTAGCAGAAGCAATGAAGAACAATTCTCTCCCAAAAGTTCCAATATATATTGATGGAATGATTTGGGACATAAATGGAATTCACACAGCTTATCCTGATTTTTTAAATTCTCTGGTCAGAAAAGAAGTTTTTCAGAACAATAATCCATTTATTTCAGAAGTTTTTCAAAGAGTCGGTTCTGCTGCTGAAAGAAAACAGGTTATTGAAGGAGGCCCTTGTGTTGTTCTTGCAACTTCAGGTATGTTAGTTGGAGGAGCGTCTGTGGAATATTTCAGGCATTTCTCAATAAACAAAAACAACAAAATTTGTTTTGTATGTTATCAGGGCCCCGGTTCTCTTGGAAGGCAGGTTCAGGATGGTGTAAAAGAAGTCAGGATGAATATTGAAGGAAAAGAAGAGAATATAGAAGTCAATATGAATGTGATTACAATTGATGGCTTGACTTCTCATGCAGGAAGAACAGAGCTTCTAGATTTTGCAAATAAATGCCAGCCGCATCCTAACAGGATAATAATAGTTCATGGAGAGCAAAGCAGATGCTTGGATTTAGCTTCTTCAATTTACAAATTGCAGCATACTGAAACAAACGTCCCGCGTAACTTAGAAACTATAAGACTAAGATGATTTTTGTTTCAGTATGCGATGCACCTAAAAAATCATTCAGAAGATTTTTTATGGGACAGAAAATTCTTAATTTTCTGTATACAGAGACGAATATCCTTAGAAATTTAGAGACAATTAGATTGAGATAAGCATTCTAGATTCTTATTAAATATTATTCATGTAAATTAATTATCAATGGTTCGGATTTTAGTGTTAATTGTTTTTACAACATAACAATCTTTATTTTCACAACAAAACCTGCATAAATATTAACTAAAAAGTATAAAGATTAATAAAAATATTTCTATTCAGATTTTGTTTCTTCTGGTGAAGTTTCTTCTTCAGCATAAATTAATCTTCTTATTTGATCAGCAAAACTAAAACCAGTGATTTCTTCTAGTCTACTTAATGCTTTTTCTCTTTTTTCTCTAGTTTGAGCACCAATTTTAACTTCAGCAAAATTAATTTCTTTTAGCCGACCTCTAACTCTTTTAGATTCTGCTGAAAATCCAATATATAATGCAGCATCTTCTATATTATAACTTAAATCATGATTACTATAACCCCAATAAGAAGAGCCAACTAAAAGTAATCTTGGATTATTTATAGCTCTTAGAACATCATAAAATTTTTGTACAGAATCTCCATGAAGTGTGAATTTATCAACAGCGGGACCTTCAGTTATTATTCTTCCTGCTGAGCCAACGTGTATTGAATTTGCCATCTTAGATATTAATTAAATCACAGAAACAGATTTAACCGGATGCCCCTCTAATTCTTTTTCTAACAGCATAGATTCTCTCACTCTGCCCAATCTTTTATAAAGGTCCAGCATTTTTCTTTTAATCTGCATTCTTTCATTATCAACAACATAATGAATTAAATTTTCATAAACCTTTATCACTCCAGAAAATTTGCTGGATTTTTCCAATTTTTTAACTTCTTCATAGTAAGCATCTGTAATTCTTTTCTTTAGTTCAAATCTGTCATTTTCATTAAGTTCTTTAACAGCTTCTCTGAATGATAAATCTGCTTTTTCATAATATCCGCTTTTAGTTAATAATTCTATTTCCTTAAACAAGCAATCAACTTTCTCTCTCTGCATTATGCAAACACCTTTCAGCTTTGTTATGTATTTTAGGGCTTCTGTATACATAAATTTGTTTTCATAAAGTTTTGCCAGTTCTTTATAACAAAATCTCTGGATTTCAATATCTGTAAATTTTTTTGAGCACAATTCCAGATATTCTATTTTCAAAAAATCAGACATTGTTCTTGTCTTTGCCTCAATCTCATTTTTTGTTCTTTCTAAAATTTGCATGTTAATTTAATCCCCCATTGCTTTTTAAACGTTATTGTGATTTAAAATATATTTATTACTTATTCATTGTAACAATTTAATATACGCAGGCAACTTTAAAAACCTTTTTTACTATATAATTTAAAGGAAGTTAACTTAAGTTTTTATTCATGAGTAATTCTTTTGTTCAACAGATATGTTAATATCTGTTATCTGAGGAAAATTACTTGGAAGAAACTCTAAGTTTCTTGTGAGAATGAAACACAACGTAAAAATAACTGCAATTTTAATAATAATGTTTTTATTGACTCAGCTAATTGGGTTTTTTGTTGTCAAAACTTACAATAATGGCCTGATTCTTCCATATGGGATGGAACCCCCTGAAGAAGTAAAAGAGAATTTTTCAATAATCAATATTCTGATAGCATTCGTCATAGCAATAGGCTTGTTTTTTCTTTTAACAAAAATAAAAGCAGAAACTTTCATAAGAATATGGTTTTTTGCAGTCACTTCAATGGCCATTGGCTTGACAATAAATGTTGTTATTTTTCTTTTAATTAAAAATTTTAATATTTCATTAAGCATGGTTTCCCTGATAGCATTAATCCTCGCAGTCCCGTTGGCTTATTTCAAAATTTTCAAAAGAAATATGATTGTTCATAACATGACTGAGTTAATGATTTATCCAGGAATAGCAGCTGTTTTTGTTCCATTAATCAATACATTCGGAATAGTGATACTTCTTTTATTGATTTCAATTTATGATATCTGGGCAGTCTGGCATTCTGAATTCATGCAAAAAATGGCTAAGTATCAAATAGAAAATCTAAAATTTTTTACAGGTTTTTTCCTGCCATATGCTGAAAAAAAAGAAAAATTAAAAATAAAGCAAATAAAGGATAAATATCTTGAAAAAGGAGAAAAAGTTTTAAACAATCAGTTTAAAAAAGCCAAAATAAAGATAAATCTTGCAATTTTAGGAGGAGGAGATGTAATTTTTCCAATAATAGCAGCAGGAGTTTTTTATAAAACTTATCACTCAATAATCCCCTCATTAATCATTTCTTTGTTTGCAGCACTTGCCCTGCTGATGTTATTCTTATTTGCAAAAAAGAAAAGATTCTATCCAGCAATGCCTTTTTTAACAATGGGAATCTATCTTGGAATGATTTTGTATTATGCATTGATTAGCCTTAATTTAGTCTAAATATAGTCAAGGACACATGAAAATCTGCAGGATTTTCTGTGCAGAAAATTCTTCTGAAAGAATTTTCTTGCATTGAATACTGAGCAGTTATGCCTTGACTACCGGAGAAATCATTCAGAAGATTTCTACGGCCCAGAAAATCCCTTCAAGATTTTCTTTGGTCGAGAGAAAAACATAAGATTTTGCTCAATTATTTATGTTTTTCACTATAAATATTATCACCATATCATACCTATTGTCAGATATTTAATTTGATTAAATCTAATCTTTCCATCATTAATGTTGTTATTATCTCCTTTTGTAATAAAATAAACACCATCCTCATCAATACCCTTTTCAATAACCCTGTGGATTATTAATTCTGATTTCTCAGAGGTCTTTTCTAAAGAGCTATTCTCAAAACTGATTATGTCTCCAATATGAATGTCATTTTCTGATTTTGGAACTATCCTTATTCCATTTGAATCCTTATCAAGAATAGGTCTCATGCTTCCAGTAGGGGCATAGCTTCCAATACTTGCATTTTCAATTCTTATTATTATCCTGTCATTATAAACCTCTATTTGGTTCTCTTTTATAAAATCAAAGGGAGCGGAATTGTAACTTAAATTTGTAAAACCAAAGTTTTTTAAAAAAGGAATCTCTGAGCCATATACATAATAAAATCCAAAAAGATTAGCTGCTAAAAATCCGGTCAGGAATATTATGGATATTTTTAATAGGTTTGATAAATCGAATTTCATTTTATAATGCACAAACTAAAGTACCTTCAGTTCTAACTTTCCTCCTGCATAATTTTTTTATTCCTTTAAAATCTCTTTCTCTGATTTTTTCTGCAAATTCAGGGCTTTGTATAACACTTTCTAAACCATCTGTAAAGACAATAGGAACATCTCCTTCTTGTAATTCAAAATAACCCGTTCTTACGTAATTCATAGCTTCTGTTTGTCCAGTCAAAGCTCCATATGCAAGAGGTTCGTCAGGATTATTTCTATATTGACTTCGTATAATTGTTCTTCCTTTAGGAAATTTAAATCCCGTCCTATATTTTTTAGCTACATCTTCATCAATGTTTCCTTTGCTGTTTGGCCCTTCATTTTCAGTTTTAAATCTTATATTCCCTTTATCATCCAAAACAATAAATCCCGAATCAGCAATATAACCATAAAAAACATCTCTTCCATCAGCAATAGCTCCTGATGCAACACATCCTGTATAATCCCTTTTCAAAAAATCTAACTCTGCATATGGAAAAAATTTATTATTAAAATTTCTTATAATTTGATTTGCAATTCTAAATGATTCAAAAATAGAATCTTCATTAATTCTTTTACCAGAAGGCATTGATTCAAAATAAGAATTAAAAGATTTGCAAAACATATTTGCAACATAGAATGCAGGGCTGGGTTTTGGATAACCCAGAACAAATTGAACTTTTCCAAATATACTATCTAAATTTGGCAAGGTTCCGTTAGTAGGATCTCTTGTTATTCCATCAGCAACAGATAAAATCCCAGATTTGCCGGATTGAGAAAATCTATAAACATCTTCAGACGGAAGAAATCTATGTTTCCAATTTTCAACAGTGAAACCTTTTAATACCCTTATTTCCATAAACTAAAATCAATGAATCTTATTTATAAACTTTATGATTTTGTTTTAATTATATAGTAATAACATTACAATAAGATTTATAAACCCCTTTTTGTATAAAAAAAGATATGACAACCGATGTTAAGGATAATTCAAGAGCTCAACTAAATACAACCTATTCGGGAGAAATAGGATTTAAATTTTCTGAATCTGCAAAACCAATGACTCCTGAAGAAACAGTAGAATTTTTAAATCAGCCAGCTGAAAAAATTAGACATCCAGTTTTGCAATCAACACTTTACAATCCTCAATTAGAGGAAAGAATATTATAAAATGATAATTAAACAGGAACTTATAAAACAAATTAAGGAACATTTTAATCTTAATATTTATGAAACAAAAGTCTGGCTTGCTTTGATTGGAAGGGGTGTTGCAAGCGCAGGAGAGATAGCAGAAATTTCAGGAGTTCCAAGAAGCAGAACTTATGATGTTCTTGAAAGTTTGGAAAAACAAGGTTTTGCAATTATGAAGCTTGGAAAACCTGTAAAGTATATTGCAGTAAAGCCAAATGTAATAATTGAAAAATTAAAATCCAATGCTATTAGAAATGCTGATGAAAAAATAAAGACAATCACAAAAATAAGGGACACTCCGGAATATTCTGAACTGGAAAAACTTTATACAGTTGGGATAAAGCCCGTGAAGCATGAAGACATTTCAGGTTCTATAAAAGGGAAATCCTCTATTTATAATCACATAAAGGAGCTTTTGGAAGGCGCAAAAAAAGAGGTAATTATTTGTTCTTCTGCAAACGAAATTCAGGCAAAATCAAGATTTTTCTATTCTATTTTTGAAAAATTAAAGCATTCAAATGTGAAAATAAAAGTTGCATTATCAGGAGATGAAAAAGAAGTCAAGAAAATAGGCAATAAATTTAAAATCAAGGCAAAATCTATTAAGATGGAGGCTAAATTCTTTATAGCAGACAACGACCAGATATTGTTCATAATTTCAAAAGGAGATTCTCCAACAGAAGAAATGGCTGTCTGGCTTAACACACCCTTCTTTGCTTCATCATTGTCATATATGTTTGAACAGGCTGTTGGGGACGAGAAATAAGATAAAATATAGATTAAATCAAATAATTGGAATGGGCTCAGAACAAGAATGTTTAGCAACTAAAATTAAAAGAGTAGTAGAAAGAACAATTAGTCGAGTGCATGTTTATGGTCCAAGAAGCCATCATAATGTTGCTTTTTTAAATCCTCCTGAAATAAAAGATTTATTATCTGTTTATGAAACTTCTACACCTCAAGAGTTAGTAGGAAAACCTGTGTTAGCAATCTATAATAATGGAACCTTAGTAGGAATATCCAGAAGAGATTAACTTTACAACCAAAACCATTAAAAGATTAATAATTTTTGATAATAGATAAAATAAAAAAGATGGATAAAGAAAAATTTACACAAAGAGTTGAAGAGATGATTTATTATATCTGTGGATGTAATTTTGATGAAGCAGAAATAATATTAAAGGAATGTTTGATTAGAAATGAAAAAAGAACTATCAAAAGTTTTAATCTAATAATTATTGGAATATTTATTATTTCTTATCAATAATCTTCACTTCCCTAACACCCATCTCCTTTATAATCTTTTTGTCTTTTTCTAAAAACCTCTTTAAAAACTCTTCGAATGAAAGATTATGGGCAATTTTTGCATAGCTAATTCCATCTTTAATAAAAACATTAGGATGTGCTTTTTTAAATCCTGTGAGGTGTTCAACAATATTAATCGGAGGTCCTTTGATTACCTCTTCATTTTTCTTATCAACTATCAAATAAAAATAAGCAATATTTTTTTCATCATCATATTCAAACTCTCCATTTTTAACAACAAATTCCTTTTTAATATTATAAACAAAAAAATCAAAGAATTTTTTTGATTTTGTTCCAGCAATATCGCCTTTTTGCTTGCTTGTTTTTACTGAAATTATTTTAAGATTTTTATTGTTTTTTAATTCATCATAAATATTCTTTTTAGTAAAAAAATACGAAGAAGGATTTGCTAAAAAATCCTTGCAGGATTTTTTAAATTTTTCAAAAGTTTCTTTTGAAAGCCCGGCAAGGGCATTTCTTTCTTTGAATGTAGGGTCAATCAAAATTATAGGAGAAATAATCTTAGATTCATTCATTTCCATCAATAATTCTTCTTTTTTCTTATAAAATTTAGAATCATCTATAATAATTCTTTCCTGAGATTTTGCAACCGCTTCTATAAATTTTAAAAAACTCTTGTAATGGCATATCAAAAGTTCAAGAGCATAGCCAGAAAATCCATGAATATAACTCTCTGCTCCATAAGAATTTTGCGCATATGTAAATGCCTTTGCTAGCATTATTTCATTGCTTAATTTTCTATTTTTTTTTGTCTTATTTACAACATAATTAACATGAAAATAGCTTAAATCAGTAACATTTTCAGCAGCCGCAGGATTTTTAATCTTCTTTACAGGGATTACTTCTATTCTTATATTTTTTTTAAGAAATTGATAATAATCTCTTGAACCATGAACTTTTACAGCATTTTTATCAAGGAGTTTTTCAAGGATTTCAGATAAATTATCTTTCTCCAAGGTCTTTTTTAAAGAGCTCTTTTTATCAAATCTGACAAATATATCTATATCATATTTGTCTTTTTCAGTTTTTTTAATTATAGTGTTTTTAGCCAAACTTCCTCCGAGAAAAACCTCTGCTTTTATTTTCTTCTTTTTTAATTGATTCTTTAGAACATAAATAAATTCCCTGCACACTCTGTTTATCTCATCAAAAGTCTTTTTATCTAATTTTATATTTTCAATCTCTTTTTTCAGAATAGAATTAATCTCTTTTTTCATATGAAAAATAAATAAGAGGATTATTTAAATTATACTAAGGATATATAATTTAAGTTTTTGAAGCAAAATAATTAAAATTTAACCAGCTTTCAGCAAGTCTAAATTTCTAAGAGCTATAGTTAATATTCTAAGTTCAATAAGTTTTGTAAGAGAAGTTTTGCTTTGATTGCAGATTTTATAAATTCTGGATTGTAAAATTAATAAAATTTGTAGGAAAAATAACCTTAACAAAGTTTGGTTATTTTTAATAAATATTTTCAGAAAGCTAATTAATTTCTAATTATCATTCCTCTCTCTTTAATTCCTGATAAACAGAATAAGCTGCAACAGCACCCTGTGAAGCCGCAGTAACAATCTGTTTTAATTGGCTGTCAATAACATCTCCAGCAGCATATAATCCTGCTATATTTGTCTTTTGATTCTTGTCTGTTATAATATATCCTGCATCTGTTTTTTTAACCTTTAAGGAATCTAATGATTTTGTTTCTGGAACAGAGCCAATTTCAATAAAAACTCCGTTAGTTTTTAATAATTTTCCTGATTTTAACCTGATTTCCTCAACACTGTTTTTACCGATTATTTCAGCAACTTCTTCATTGAATATTGTCTCTATTTTCTTTTCTTTTTCAACTAATTCAATCCAGGCAGGCTCTGACCTGAAAAAATTTTCTTTTCTATAGATAATATAAACTTTTGAGGCATATTCAGACAACAATAATGCAGCAGTAAGTGCAGCATCGCTTCCACCAACAACACATACTATTTTATTTCTAAAAAAAGCAGCATCACAAGTTGCACAATAACTCACTCCTTTTCCTAAAAACTTTCCTTCTCCATTAACTTTAAGCCTTATTCTCTCGCAACCTCCTGCAAAAATAATTTTTTTGCAATTATATTTTTTATTTTTAGTTATAACTAAAAACTCATTTTTTGTTCTTTCAATTTTTACAGTTTCATCATAGATTATTGGAACCTTCAATTCTTCAACTTGTTTTAAGAATTTCTGCATTAAATCAAAGCCCTTTATTTCTGTGTAAGATGGAAAATTGCAGACCTTGTGAGCAACAGCAGCCATCCCACCCATGCTTTTTGAAAGAATGAGGGTCTTAAGCTTGTATCTTGCTGCATAAACAGCAGCACTAAGCCCTGCAGGGCCCGCCCCTATTATAATTAAATCATATTTTTCCATAATAGATAATGTAATGAAGAGTATATAAATTTGATTTTTAAAAATAATACACCACAATAATGTTTAAAAATAATATTTGTTAGGTATATTAATGAGAGAAATAAGCTCTGATGTCGCACCTGCTCATCCAATAAGAGGGTTTGTTGAACAATGGTATTTTGGAGGAAGGGAGTGGGAAGGAATAAGGGTGGAAGATAAAGATAAATTAGAATATCCAAGACTTGTTGGAGAAGCTCGGGGTTTGCCTCTTGGAAATACTGGTTTCTATGGTATAAATTGTCAAAATAAATTTTACGATGAAAAATCTTTTTTATTTAGGGGTATTATCATAACCTATTCTAAACGAAGAGAATTTTTTGGCAGAATAAAATCAAAACGACCTGAAATTAAAGTAGCAACTGAAATGCCAGAAATTATTGTAACTTTATTATCTGAAGGACAGGATAACCTTTTAGATCTTGCAAAAAGATTACATTTGCCCCTTGAACAAGCAGTTTTAACATCTACTTAAACCCAATTGGGATATAAATAATTATCATTAATGTTTATGCAGGATAAATTGTGTGAAGCAATAATTGAGCAATGAAAAATATTTAATTGAAAAACCGAAGTCATATTCATTTAAATTTGTATATTAACAAAATCTTAAATCCTCTCTAAAATATCCTCAATCTTTTGTTTCAATTGACTTTCAGATAAAAATCCAACTAATCTATCAATCTCTTTAGAGCTCTTAACTATTATCAGGCAGGGTATTCCCCGAATTTCAAATTTTTGAGCAAGTTCCTGATTTTCATCAGTGTTTATCTTTACAAATTTAATTTTATTTTTATATTCTTTTGATAATGATTCAAAAACACTGGACATCATCTGGCATGGCCCGCACCAAGGAGCCCAAAAATCAATTATAACCGGTATTTCGGATTTTTTCACTTCTTCCTCAAAATTATCTTCATTGATGTGAATAACCATTTTTGCCTCTTGTACTATTTCTTAAGAAAATTAGTATTTAAACCTTTTTACTTTACTTGTGAAAAATATATTTTTTTATTAATAAAAACGTTGTTCATATAATTATAGGATAAGAAATTAATTTTCGGATAATTTACTCTTTCTTATCCTATCTATCAAAGAAAAAATTTTCCAAAAATTTATTTCCGTTGATATAATATTATTAAATTAATGTGGAGTGAGAAAAGCAAGAGTTATGTGATTAAAAAACCCGACTTTACTCTTCCTATCACACATGATATTAACTAATAATTAAAAATCATCTTTTATCTTTCTTAAGAGACGAAGCCAAATCTATTATATATTTTCCTTCCTCTAATTCATAGACAAGAACTCTTTTTTTTGAGAATAAATTCAAAATATCAATCTCAAATTTTCCAGGTTCTATTATTTTTACAGATTCCAAATCCAGAATAACAGGTTCATCAGGTTTTTGTTCAGTTACCTCTCTTATATCTTTTTCAATCTGTATCTTGTCTATATCCTTAAGTTCAGTAACTATGTCCTGAAGTTCATGGAATTTTTCCTCTCTGATATAATAGAAAAATTTGCTCCCGCATTCACAGCCTTTCAATAATTCTGAAGCTGCGTCAGGATACAATTTTCCGCATTGTGTGCATTTATGAGGCATATTTAGATTTTAGTATTTATACAATCTTCAGAAAAAGTGAGTATATATAAATTATTATGCAACTTAGAACATCTTTAATTTATAGTAAATATTTCAGTTACTTTATCATTACTTCCAATTTTCTGTATCTGTAAAATCATTCAAAAGATTTTACAGTGAAACGGGACTATCTCATCATCACTTCTAATTTTCTAGGGTCCCTTTTCATTTCTTTAACAACTGTTGCAGGACCTATAACTGTTATGGCTGCCTGTTGCCCAACCAGGGCTTTTGCCAGACCAAATTTCATTTTATCAAAAAAGCCAGCATTTTCAGAATCAGGGGAGATGACAGCAAGCTCAACACCTTTGAATCCTTTTATATTCCCAATCATAATCATAGTATCTTCAATTAATCTTGTTTCTTCTTCAGGCTTCAGTTTGCCTTGCAAAACAATAACCTTATTGTCAAGAATTATTTTTAATAATTTTTTTATTCTTTCAACTGTGTCAAGTTTTGCTATTTCGCTATAGGGCATGAAATGCAATGTAAGCCCTTTTATGCTTGTTTTCTTCATTATTTTTTCCCTCTTTTTTAATCAATATTTAGTAATGAATTTTTTCTATTTAAATCTTTATCTAGGCTTTTTTTGCCAGTTTAAAAACAGCCTCATAAAATTCTTCCATGTTTGTCCCGAATTTTGCAGATATTCCAACAACTTCATAGTCTGGAAATGCAGCCCCTATGTTTTTTATGTTTGCTTTTTTTAAATCAATTTTATTTGCTATAATAAGAACCGGAATTTTTCTGGAAACCAAATTCCCTATTAAAGTTATATTTACCTGTGAATAAGGGTCTTCAGTCGCATCAAGAACAATAACAACAGCATCCACATCATCCAGCCACTTTATAGCTTCAATTATGCCCTGCGTAGCTTCTCTTGCTCTTTTTTGAGCTTGTTTTTTTTTCATTTTAAACTTCATAAAATTTTCATAGTCAATTTTTGTTGCAATTCCAGGAGTGTCAATTAGTTTGAATTTCATTGTTTTTTCTTTGTACTTAATCTCAACTTCCTCTCTAAATTGCACATTTCTTGTTTCATGAGGTATATTGCTTACCTTGCCTATTTCTTCACCAGTCCAGTCTTTGCAAATCCTGTTTGTTATAGAAGTCTTGCCTGCATTTGGAGGCCCATAAAATCCAAGAGAGATATTCTTTTTTCTTTTAAAAAAGATGCTAAAAATTCTCTTTGTGAAATCTCTTAGTATTTGCATTTTTAAATCACATCCGCATTTTGCTATCTTTTTAATTGAGTCTTGTATTTATTAATCTTATGCTGTTTAATATTTGTTACGCTTATAAACCTGATTGCCGTTCCTGTTTTCAAGCTCTTTTTGAATTTTTCTTTTTTCAAACCATTTAAATACAGGAATTTCAAACATGCCAGTTCTTTTTCCGTGAAATTTGTTCCATGCATAACCTAATTGTTCACCATTCCATTTCATTTCCTTGAGTTTGTAAAAAACATCTGACTTTTTAAGACCTTGTTTTAATGAATTGTTAATAAAACTCATTATATTATATAGTTCATTCTTATTTGAAAATAATTTAGATTCATAGCGTTTCTTATACCATTCTTGCAATGCAATATAAACAGCAAAAGCAGATACAAAAAGAATAATTAACAAAGTAATTGTAATTTTGAAAGGTTTGCAGTCATTTCTGCAATTTACATAGTTTTCCCATCTGTCACAAACACCATCATTATCACAAACTAGGATAGTTTCATTTTTTTCCAATTTTTTAAAATCTGGAGAAAAATAAAAATGGCAATTTAAGGCATTTACTTTTTTAGGATATAAAATTTCTATACTTTTCTCTCTGTCCAAATTGTTCATCACTATTCCTGCTGCATTTCCAAGATTTTTCTTGATTTCAGTGCTGTTTTTTAATATTATTTTTCCAGAATCTCCATTTATTACCAAATACATTTTATCAATTTTTTTTATAGGCTCAAAATTAATTTTCATATAAGAAAATAAGGGTTCTATGTTCTTATCTCTGTAATAATATGAATAAGTTTTAGATTCAAATAAAACATAGATATTTTCAACAGCCCATAATTCAATTGCTTTAAAATAATCTTCTCTTGTGCCAGAAATATTTCCAGCACCCATCTCTTTTAAGGCTTCCAAATCCAATTGGTTTTCATTTAAAAAACACTCTGTTGGCTTGATTTCTTCGCTTACTAAAAAGCCAAAAGGAATTTCAATCTCCAATAATTTTTTTGTTATGTCTGTATATTCATCATCAGAAGTTGCATTTTTGTATCTTTCTTCCTGGGCAATTATGCTTGAATTTAAATCACTAATGCTTATATTTTTTTTAGCCTCCTCTTTTATCCATTCTGGAAGGGAATTTATTTGGCTATCAAGTTTATTTAAATCTTCTTTATACAGGGCTATTATAGAACTAATATAATCTCCAGGAGCAATTGCATTTATCTGCACAGTTTTATTTGCTTCGTTTGTTAAATTATAAACTATTATTTTTAGTTCATAAACTCCTTTTCTTTGATAAGTATGGATTAAGACCCCGGTTTCTGTAATAGCCCGTGAGCTTCCATCTCCAAAATCCCATAGATAAGTTAAATTATTATAAAATTTATCCAAGACTATTGAAAAATCAACTGGAATAAGTATTGGAGGAGTATGAGGAGAAATATCAATTATTTTAATGATTTCAATATTGTCATTATCTTGATTTGTTTGAGATATTATGCTGTTTATATTTATTAACAGAGTCAGCAAGAACAGAACAGCAATAGCAAATATAAATATCTTCTTCCCCATTTTTAATTGACAAGATGATTTACTATATAAATATTAGGATATGATGGGGAATTAGGAAATTATTGGATGACTAAAATAGAATTTGCAAAATTGATTTTGTTGAATTCAGAAATAATGCAAATTGAAGTTGAGTTGAATAATTCAGGAAAAAATCATCATAGCAATTATAAAACCTAAAATAAACCATAATAATTTCTTCCAAAAAGGATAGGGTGGGATTTTCTCTTTGTTTTTATTCTTTATCATTCTAACCTCTTTTTCCATACGAATCTAAAGAATATATATTTTATAAATTTGTCTTTTCATTAAAATGCAACCAACTATGACAATTTGAGCATAATAAGATACATTTATCCATTTCAGTTTTTAATAAAGCTAATTTCTTTTTTCTAAAGGTTGAAATATCAAAAGATTTATCTTTAGTATTTTTATGGTGAAACTGCAATATTTCAGGATACTCCTTATAACCACAGAAAGTACAACATTTATCTTTTTTATATGAAAGAAAATCTTGCATAAGTTTTTCACGATTTCTTTTGCTTTTTAAAGATAAAATATGTTTGTTCCTCTCACGATATTCTTTACTTTTTATATGAAACCTGTCTTTATTCTTATTCCAATATTCTCTATTTCTTTGATTTATTCTATCTTTATTCTTTTCATAATACCTTTTGTTACTTATCTTTGTTCTTTCTCTATTCTTTTCACGATATTTTTTCTTCCTTATCTTTATTATTTCCTTATTCTTTTGATTATATAATTTCATATAAGCATTATTTTGTATTTTTATCCTGTCTTTGTTTTTTTCTCTATATTCTTTCATATATGCTTTTTCTTCTTCTATATTCATTTTATTATTCCTTTATTCTTTTCTTTAAAATGTAATAAGAAATGACAATTAGGGCATAGCAAGAAACACTTTTCTATTTCTTCCTTTATTGCTTTTGTAGGATTTTTTTTAGTATTACCAATAGTAAAGGATTTATCTTTCTTATCTTTATGATGAAATTGTAATATCTCTGGGTGTTCTTTATATCCACAGAAAGAACAGCATTTTTCTATTTTATAAGTTAATAAAAAATCTTGTTTTATTTTTTGGTGATATTTTATATATCTTAATTTGATTCTATCTCTATTTTTTATATAGTGTTCTTTATTTCTTTTTAAAACTCTATCTTTATTTTTTCTATAATATTCCTTCTGATATTCTGTTTGTTTATCCATAATCCCAAAACCAAAAATCAACCCTTTAAAAATCTGTCTTTTAGCCATCAGCAAATTCTCTAACATCTCCATATCTTTTCCAAATATTTTTAATCCTAAAATATATATTAGACTCCATACCCAAGAATTTAAAAATAACCCCCACTTGTACTTATTATGAAAAATTATGAGTATGCAGAAGATTTAGACTTATTATACATAAATAATATTCAAAATGAAAAAGAAAAGGTAATAGGAACAATTAATCTAGGGAATATAATTTTTGATATTGGAGAAGGCGGAAAAATATTAGGTGTTGAAATCGATTGCGCTTCTAGATTCTTAAGGATGAGCCCTAGTCAAATAATTAATCTTAAAACAGCTAAGATTGATATTATAAAAGTAGGTAACGCATTAGCTATAGGAATTCTATTAGCAACAGAACAACAAAAATTTTCTGTTCAATATGTTTTAGAAAAAGAAAAAATGATTAATTATTGTTAATCTTTTTATTATATTCTTTTCTTGCCCACTTCCCAGTTTTTCTTTTCATCTTCTTTTCCACATTGGTATAATCTGGAATAACATTAAAGAATTTAGGAGGTTTATCATCTAAATAAAAACAAAGTTTCATTGATTCATATTCTTTTAATTTATAAATAAAAGTGTATTTAAATCCATTTTTTGCAGTTCTTTTAAAAACCTCAACTATTTTATCAAATTGGTAATAAATTTCTTTTACTTTTTCAATCTCTATTCCATGTTTAGGATATGAATGCCAATTGAAACTATCATGAATTTTAAAATCTTCAAATTTTCTCTTTTTCAAAAATTCTATTTTCTCTTTCTTTTCATTCTCATCAAGAGGAATATCTATTTCATTAGTAACCATACAAATAGACAGGAAGATATAATTATAAAACTTATTGTAGATAATATACCCTGCCAATAGTTTAGCTAATATTAGTCTTTTTCCTCTTCACCGCAATAATCGTATAAATAAAAACTATCAAAATCACACTTAAAATAAAATTAAAAAAAGTGAAAAACGGAAGCCTTATCCTTGCTGCACCACAGACAACGCTTCCTTGCTCTGTTGAGCATAGAGATTCATTTAAATCACAGTTCCCAGAAACTCCTGTCAATGTGCTGTTCATCTGAACTCTCATAAATCCATTTTGAGTATTGCACTCTCCATGATTTGTTGTTGTATTGCAATAATAAATCAATTCGTTACCTGACTGGAAAATGCTTCCTCTAATTTGTGAATTAAGCTCGCATTTTCCTGAACCTGCATTATATTTGCAGGAACAGTTTGTCTTTATAAAAAAATCATCCCTGCAATCAGCACTTGTCTGGACAATTCCTCCGCATGCAGAATCTGAGCCAACTCTGCATAAGTCCAGACTGCAGTTTACAGAATCCTTGTAATCTGAGCAAAAACTTATATTATTGCACAATTGCTGTATTGTAAGATTTAATTTACAGCCTGTTGCAGTGCATCCATAATTTGCAGGACAGCAGTCATCATTTCCACCTGGAATTTTATTTAAACCTCCACACCCAACAGGGCTGGCAAGGGTGTTAAAACTATTTCCACTTTCATTCCAGTATTTTAATCCATCTGCTTCACAATAATTAATAAAATTTATATCAAAATTTGTGTCTGTTAAACTATTTGCATTTGGGATTATAACTGTCAATTCTGCGTTATGCTGCCCTAATACCCCAAAAATTTTTGTGAAATTAGTTCCATTTATGCCTCTGACATAATACCTATCTCCATCATCAAAAATCCATGAGAAATTTATATTGTCGTAATTGCCTCTTAAATTATAACTATTATAAATAAGAGTCCCTCCTGTTGTTGCAAGGGGGCAATCTCCCCCTAAACAAGTTATATTTTTGCTTGAATTAACTTCAATTGCAAAAGATTTTGTAGCATTAAATTTTACAAAAGGTCCGTTTACACTTTCCCCCCATTCAGGTTTTGTTATATAAGCAAAAGTATAATTTGCAATCACATCTAAATTAATTACAAAAATGCTTTTTTCATCAGAATTACCAATTCCTCTTTCATCAACAGCCCCTAAATTTATATTTTTCTGCCCAGAAGAAGCATAGCTGTTAAATGCAAAAATATAGTTCTGATAATTTTCAGAATTTCCAAATTTGGTTATGCCGTCTCCAAGTTCCCAAATAAAGTCAAAAAAATCATCTTCATCATAAGTTGATTGGCTGAATTCAATAAGTTCTGAAGTTAAATAAATATCTCCTGTTTGAGGAGAAGTTATATTTGTATTAAGAACAAAATTATTTTCAGTTCCACTGACTGCAAGATATCTAAAGTTAGAATCTTCATTATCTGTAGTACTAGTCCAGATAATGTCTCCCTCGCGTCTTGCTCTGAACCAATAACTTCCACTTTCATTCATCACTAAAGTTATAAAGCCAAGGTCACTATTTTGTGAAGCCGTCTTTTTATCAAACCAAAGAGGTATTGATTTATAAACTTCATACTCTAAATTGCCTGTCAATGCACTTCCTCTTGCAATTAATTTAACCCTGTCTTTTTTATCAGCGCTATTTATTGCAGTTCCAGGCAGATTTCCCCAAAAAACCTGATTTACTCCAGAAGGAATTATTGTAATGTTCCTTAATTCAGTTTTTCCTTCATCATCTATAGAATTTGAGCTAAATGCCTGATAAAAATATTTTACAATATCCAAATCTATTTCGGGATTTTTAGACTGGTTAACATAAAGATACCATTGTGTAGAGTTAAATTTATTTAAACTGCCCATATAAGATTCATTTATTTCAGCAGAAGTTAAACTTCTATCCCAAATTCTCAATTCATCAATTATTCCATTGCAGCCAGCATACCAGCCTCCGTCCCATTTATAATTCGCTATTTTTAATAGAGAGGTAGTTTGATAAGGTAAAGAATTGGCTGTGGCGATTCCATCTAGATTTCCGTTTAAATATATTTTAAGATTATTTCCAGATTTAGTGACTGTTAAAAAATACCAAGTATTGGCTGCTTGAAGAGTATTGCTAAAAATATCCACCGCAAATCCGGTTGCACCAGTATTTCCAAACCAAAATTTCATTTTATTATCCTGAATTCTAAACTCTATATTTTTTTGATAATCTCTTTCTCCAACAATATCTCCTCCTTTGGATAATATAATGCAATTAGAAGCATCATTTCTTTTTATCCATGCTGAAACAGTATAATCTCCCTGTAAATTTCCAAAAGAAGGTATGTTAACATAATTGTTTGAAGTTCCATCAAAACTATAAGCACCATTAAATTTTCCTAAATTAGTCCAAATAGCCCCTGAAACACTTCCATTATTCCCATATTTGCTTAAATCTTTAATAATACTAAAACTCTCTCCAAGCAAAGCAACATTATCAAAATTCATCATTAAAATCAAGCTCTCATTATATAAAGTAAAATTAGTTCCATTCCAATTTAATTTAAAATTTTTGAGGAAAGGATTGTATATTGAAACATTGAATTTGTAAAATCTATCACCTGTTAAATCATTGTTAGATTTTGTTGGAAAAACAAAGGATAATAAAGGAACAGGGGGAGGAAGGCAGAATCCTGCTCCTTGGCATTCATTCCCGCCAGTGCAAGCACAATCTGAAGCACAATAACAATTTTCATCGCTTCTGCAAAATCCATCTCCGCAATATTTTTCTGATTTTAAATAAGGCAATCCAGCACCATCATCAATATTCCAGATATAATCAAAATCCCAATTTGGCATATTGGTATCATAAACATCATGTGTTTTAGAATAAAAAGCAACAGGGCTTCCTGATTGAGAAATACCGCAATTATCAATAGGGTTGGTATCAGGATAATAAGAATTAGTTGTTTTATAAGATGAAGAACACGCAGTATTGCTATGTCCGATTAATCCTCCAAGACCGCTTGTTCCAGACACACTTCCAGTTGCAAAACAATTTACAATATTAGCAGGATTAGAAGTATGTATATTACCTACTAATCCTCCAGCATTAATACCTGTTGAAATAACATTTCCAGTTGAATAGGAATTTCTTATAACTCCAGAGTCATCACCCCCTATAATAGTTTTATCTCCCAATAATCCTCCAATACTGCTTGTTCCAGACACACTTCCAGTTGCATAAGAATTTTCAATAATGCCGCTGGCAACCACATAACCAACTAATCCGCCAACTGCAAAATTTCCATTAATATTTCCCTTTGCATTAGAATTTATAGCGTAGCTTCCTACACTAGTTCCTAAAAATCCTATTAGTCCTCCAACATAATTGCCAATTCCATCAACATTTATATCAGCAGTGCTGTTTAATACATTTCCAAAATTATAACCAACTAATCCTCCAACAAAAGTGTTTCCTTTTACACCTCTTACACCATTATACATGCTTCCCATAAATGCTTTACAATTCCATATCATTCCCTCAGTTCTACCTGCTAAAGTTCCAACATAATTATTTCCAAAAGTCATATTAACAACAAGAACTAGATTTTCTATTTTTGCTCCGGCAGCAAGAGAACTTATTAAACCAACATAATCACTAGAAGATTCATCTATATGCAATCCATATATTTTATAACCTCTTCCATTTAAGCTTCCTGTGAATTTATTTATATTATCCCCAATAGAAACAAAATTAATTTCATTGCAGTTTATATCATTCATTAATCTATGAGCATCACCAAGACTCATGCTCTGCAATTGATTGCAATCATAAATATCAGTTGCATTCACCAAGTTTACTAAAAACATCAAAAAAACAATTACAGAGACTAAAAACCTCCACCACTTTTTCATAAATAATTTATGAATAACTAGTTTATAAAATTATTTAATTAACGATAATACTTTTAATAATGTTTAATATAAGTTATGTAATTGATTGGAGAGAGTCATTGATTTATAAATCATTATTAGAAATAAAAATAATCATTTTCTTGCCACCATTTCCTATCCTTGATGGCATTAATAAAAAATTAAAATTATTGATAATTTTATCCTTTCATAACTGCAATTGGTTTAAGCCGAGCAACTAAATTTCCAATTCCAGCTTCATTGCTTACTTTTACAACTTCATCAATATCTTTATATGCAGATGGTGCTTCTTCTGCCAGTCCTTTCCAACTTCCTGCTTCAATATCAATTCCTTTTTTTTCCAGTTCTTTTTTCACATCTTCTCCTCTTAATTCTTTTTTTGCTTGAGTTCTGCTTTCAACTCTTCCTGCTCCATGAGCAGTGCTTCCAAATGAAACTTCTTCTGCTTTTTTTGTTCCAATTAAAACATAAGAAGCTGTTCCCATGCTTCCAGGAATCAGAACAGGCTGTCCGTATTCTCTGTAAGCAAGAGGAATCTCTTTTCTTCCAGCACCAAAACTTCTTGTTGCCCCTTTTCTCATAATAAGAACTTCTTTTTCATTACCATTTATAAGATGTTTTTCAAATTTTGCTATATTATGACAGACATCATAAACAACTTCTGCATTAAATTTAGGAAAATAATGCTTCAAATCTTCTCTAATCCAATGAGTTATTAACTGCTTGTTAGCAAATGCAAAATTTGCAGCACAAGCCATTGCTGATAAATATTTTTCCCCCAATTCAGAATTAATAGGAGCATTCACTAACTCCCTATCCTGTTCAGGCCATCCATATTCATTTCCCATTGATTTAATATAATCTGAAGCAACCTGATGTCCCAGCCCTCTCGAACCACAATGAATCATTATAGTAATCATCCCTTTTTCTAATCCAAAAATTTTTGCAATTTTTTCATCAAATATTTCATCTACTCTTTGAATTTCCAAAAAATGATTTCCACTTCCCAAACTTCCAAGCTGTGGCATGCCTCTTGCCTTTGCTCTTTCGCTTACATCAGCAGGATTTGCATTTTTTAATTTTCCCTCGTCTTCAGTATTAAGATAATCTTCCTTTTCACCATAGCCATTTTTTACAGCCCATTGCGCTCCTTCAACAAGAACTTCATCAAGTTCATTTTTAGATAATCTAAGCTTGCCTTTATTCCCAATTCCAGAAGGAATTGTTAGAAAAAGAGAATGGATTAATTCTTTTTTGTCTTTTTTATTTATATCCGGAAGTGTAAGATTTGTCCTTAAAAGGCGGACGCTACAGTTTATATCATAGCCTATTTCACCTGGAGAAATAACTCCATCATTTAAATCATAAGCAGCTACTCCTCCAATACATGCGCCATAACCTTGATGAGCATCACTTAATACAACTATATTTTTTAAAACTCCTGGCAAACAAGCCATATTCATAGCTTGTTTCAATGTATCATCTTGTTTCATTAACTCTAATAATTTTTCAGATGCAAAAATAACCACAGGTACATTCATTTTTCCTTGTTTAGGAATTTCCCAAGTTACATTATTAATCCTTTTGAGTTCCATGGTATTTCATATAAATTATACATAGAAATAAAATAAGAATTCTGTTTTTAAATATTTAATTGTTTAATATAAACTCTTATTTACATATTTTAAATATTTTTAAATACCATGGACAAAAATTTATATTTTTTAAACAAGCTCCATTTAAACAAGTTGACCCTTGATTGCAGCTTCCACAACTTCCTCCACACCCATCAGGACCGCATTTTTTATTCAAGCAATTAGGAGTGCAAACAGGTTTATCTACACAAGACCCTCCTGTGCATGTCTGAGTTGAACTGCAAAATCCGCAATTTCCTCCACACCCATCAGGACCGCATTTTTTATTCCAGCAATCAGGAACACATTTGTCTACAGGTTTGCAAGTTCCATCTATGCAGTTTAATCCAATGCTGCAACCTCCGCAACTTCCTCCACATCCATTACTGCCACATTTTTTATTCAAGCAATTAGGAACACAAGGATTTGGAGAAACACAATTTCCACCACTACAAGTTAATCCAATGCTGCAGCTTCCACAACTTCCTCCACACCCATCAGGACCGCATTTTTTATTCAAGCAATTAGGAGTGCAAACAGGTTTATCTACACAAGACCCTCCTGTGCATGTCTGAGTTGAACTGCAAAATCCGCAATTTCCTCCACACCCATCAGGACCGCATTTTTTATTCCAGCAATCAGGAACACATTTGTCTACAGGTTTGCAAGTTCCATCTATGCAGTTTAATCCAATGCTGCAACCTCCGCAACTTCCTCCACATCCATTACTGCCACATTTTTTATTCAAGCAATTAGGAACACAAGGATTTGGTGAGGCACAAATTCCACCACTACAAGTTAATCCAATATCACAACTTCCACAACTTCCTCCACACCCATCAGGACCGCATTTTTTATTCAAGCAATTAGGAACACAGAGAAAAGGAGGAATAGAATCTTGTGGAATTATGCCAATAAATTGAAGAAATAATGTTAAGGGATTGTTAGATAAACTGTATAAACTCTCTTCAGATTGCTCAAGAATACAACTTCCATCTAAACACCCAAGATTACAAAAAACTTCTTCTGATTTTACATTATCCTTATCGCAATAGAATTCAATTAAATATCTTTGTTTTCCAAAAAGCCCAACTTCACAATAGTCTGTTTTAATAATATTGTTTTCCCAAAATAAACTATTGGTATTTCCTTCAACATTGCCTCTTATTTCATAAACTCTTCCACCATCACTATCAATACATTCTGCAAAAATTCCTGAAATTAAAAATAATAATAATGCAAATACAACAATTGCCCCTTTTTTCATATATTTATATATGTTTATCCTTTTTAAATTTTAGTATATAATCTATAGAATTCTTTATGATTAAAAACCTTGCCTTTTTTAAGGGCAAGGCTTTGTATTGTTATCGAGACAATACAAATAATAAAAGAAGTATTAGAAGAAAAACCTTTCT
>Ga0208375_1000335_pt1 | contig 72557 bp, 83 predicted proteins | sample RifOxyD1_FD_184038 | JGI IMG/M metagenome (GOLD analysis project Ga0208375, IMG submission 184038) | Soil microbial communities from Rifle, Colorado - Rifle Oxygen_injection D1 (SPAdes) | ecosystem: Environmental > Terrestrial > Deep subsurface > Rock core/Sediment | place: Rifle, Colorado... | reverse complement strand
CGGAAAATTGCCGTTATGCAACGAAGTTGCATCGGCAATAGGTGGTGTCCTTACGCTAACTGCTTAGCGTTTACTCCGGTTTCCGCCTATGGCGGAAAATTGCCGTTATGCAACGAAGTTGCATCGGCAATAGGTGGTGTCCTTACGCTAACTGCTTAGCGTTTACTCCGGTTTCCGCCTATGGCGGAAAATTGCCGTTATGCAACGAAGTTGCATCGGTAATAGGTAAAGCCGCGTTTGACGCGGTGGTATTTCTATTACGGGAAACGCTTGAAAATTGGATGAAAATATGTTATAATGTAAATCTATCAAACTAGGCTCATCATCCTTGCTCCGGGTGATGAGAAAATAAGGAGGAGCGATGAATAAGAAAATTATTTTGATCGCAGTACTAATATTTTTATTCACACAGGCCTGTTCGTGCAGTGCCTTGTTGGGACCTCCTGGTGGGGGTCAAGGGATCGCGGATGAAGCCGCGGGCCAGGTTACAAAGTGTGAGCCCGGCCCAAACGCCGACGATTCAACCAGGTTTTGGGCATGGGTTTACATCCTGGAGGCCAGGATGGCTGGCAAGGATTGTCCGGATGGGTGGATAAAACAATAATTTCGATTTCCACACCACAACGTCCCGCACTTGCGGGACGTTTGCTTTTTACATAAATTCGTGTTTAAATTTAATATCGTTCATGAAAAAAGGAGATGATGTATGGCTATAAAACGTGGTAGGAGTTATTCCAAGCACAATGGGATGACCTCGTTTGAAATTGCCGTTGCGATTACTGTTGTGCTGCTTGTTGCGGTCGCATTTGTTCTGGCAGTTCTCATTTCGATGTGTCCCGGTTTTTCCGGTGACCTGCGCGGCTTGATCCTTTGCGCCCTAGGCTATTATTAGCCCATTGAAGACACCGTCATCATCGTGGCGGTGTCTTTGGTATTTCAATGTGTTAAAATTAAAAAATGTCATCATCAAAACTACAATTAAAATCAAAGCCAAATCCTGGTTTTGAGTTTGTGAACGCACGGATTCTGAGTGTTTTGGAAAAGGTTGAAGAGATTATCAAACCAGATGATAAAGCCGGAATCAGCGAAGCCAAGATTGAATCTTTAAAAGAGATTATAAAAAAATACGACAGAATCAGGGGCGAGATTGTTAAAGGACACATCACGGAAGATGGAATCGGAGTCTCATTGGTTGAAGCAGAGTTTGATACAGAGTTATTAAAATCGCTGATTTTTATTTTTGAATATATTAACTCCGTGAGTCATGATGCCGGAATGTTGGCTGAAAAAGGCTCAACAGCGAATAATCAGTTGACGAGATTTTTGATTGGTTTGTCGGACAAATTCAATTTGCCGGAAGAAGATTTGGTATATTTTTATTTTAAATTGTTTCAATCAGAACCTGTTGTCAAGGAGTTAGTGAATATTGGCGAAGAAAGGCGATTCGCCAGGGGTGTTTACGGAGTCGCCAGGTCTTTATCTTTCTTGAAAACGCAGAAAGAGTTTTTTCAATCAAAATTTCATGAGCCGTCTTTGGAAGAAGATATGAAGCATAAAGTGGATCTCAGGTGTGAAAGTGAAACAGAGATTTCTTTGTTTCAGATCAAAGCTTATAGCGATAGGGATATCGTGGTGGTTTACGATCTTTCGTCAAAGAAAGAAAGGGGAGATCTTATAGAAATTTTTCGCTCGAATGATCGTCGGGATCTGGAGAAAGATATTGAGGCGATTATGGCGTATGCCGAAGAAACGCAAAAAGAGGAGGAGAGGCGACGTGGACGAACTGGATTGCCAAGAACTGTTAATGCTTACTGGGTTCAGGTTCAGGAAAGAAAAGATTAAGGCAGGATTTTTGCTGATTTCAGTACATTATCTTCAAGCCAGATCAGTGTCTGATCTTCAAAATTTATTGTGTTAGAGATTTTGCCAAGGTTGATTTTGTATTTATTAACCGGCATTCTTTTGTCGATCTCAACAATCATGGCATTCTTTTCTGAAATAGTGACGATCTGCCAGTTAAAATGCGCAAAATAAATGTTGTTGATGTTGTTGCTTACACCGAGGCTTAGAGCTTCGCCCTTTTTGTAAAGCAGATCGTCGAAAACATCTTCAAGGAAATAAATAAAGACACTATCGTCTTTATTGAAATACGCCAATCTTGAGTTGTCTTCGGAAACAATAATTTTTTCGACGCCATCGGCTATTTTTTCTTTTTTTGTCTCGTCAAAGAAATAAATCTCGTTTTCATTGTTTTTTAAGAGAAAGTTGTTTTTGCCGAGATTTTTTATCGAAGCGTTTTGTGTCTCTAATCCGGTGTTCAGCAATTCTCTGATCGAGTTTTCGTTTGAGTAATCAAAGTGATAAATAATCCCTTGTTCATCAACAAAATACTCTTCGCTCAGGGCGATGATTTTTTTGTTGTAAAATACGGCGTATTCCTGTTTTTCAAGGTCAAAAAAATAATTGTTTTTTGATGTCAAGGCAAACAAAATATTGTCATTGTTTTCATGCCAGACGAATCGGGTTTGGCTTAGGTTGTTTTTTTCTGTTTGCAAAAAGAGTTTGAAAAAACTTGAGGCCAAGAATGTTCCTTGGGTTTCAGAAAAAACAACGCCGTTGGTTTTTGATAATGCCAGAAAACTTTTTCCCGAGCTTGAGGGAATGATTTTTGAGATTGATTCGTTTCTTGGAAAGCCAGTAATCGTTTTTGTGTCTACCAACAAAGTCGAGGTTGCGTTTTCGTGGCGAAATATCTTGCCCGTGGCGTTGGTGTAAAGAAACATTTTTCTGTTGTTTTCTGGAATGATGATAAGACTGGGCATCGCCAGGATTGTGCTGGAGGCGATTTCGGGTTTAAGAACCGGGAAGATAATTCTGGTGGCCTTGGTGACCTGGAGGGGGTTAACTTCAAGCTCTTTCTCCCAGGAAATTTCTTCTTGAGTGGTTGGTTTCACGGAAACAATATATTTCTGAGGCAGAAGATTTTTAATTAGTGTGCCGCCAGATCCCAGAAGTGATGTTTTTGACTGGAGAGTTTTGCTTTTTCCACCTGTTTGCGGCTGGATGTTGATAATGACTGACTCGGGGTTAGTCTTAATAAAAACGCCTCCGGCCTGGACGAGCCTTAGATTTTTAAAATCGAATAAATAGCCTTGGGAAAGTAGAACAATAGCCGGCGCAACAATAAAAAATGCCAGAGTTAGGGTAAAAAATATTAATGATCTTTGTGGCTTTGTCATGTATGTATCTTAACATTTAATCTTAAGTCCCAACTTGACAACAGGTAAATTGTTTATATAGTGAAAATAGCATAGGCGCATGCCCGCATCTGATCATCCCGCGGCGCGGCCAGTAGGCCAGTTCGATCCCTCGGAGATAACTCTCCGAGGGCTTTTGTTTTTTATGGATACGAGATAAAATGTTCTATATGCTGAAAAAAGAGATTTTAAAACACATTTTGATCTGGACAGGAGCCGTGGCGGGTTTGGTGGCTGTGTTTTTTCTGATGTATTTTTTTCTTTGGCAAAATAATGGCAATGATTCGAGGACCTATGATATTGAGCTGAATGATGCTGATTGGAAAAGTGGCAATCCGGAAGCAAAGATTGTTTTAGTTGAGTACAGCGATTTTCAGTGTCCGGCTTGCGCTGTTTATTTTTCTGTTGTTGATCAGTTATTGAAAGATTACTCAGATGATATTTTATTTGTTTATCGTCATTTTCCTTTGAGGACAATACATCCGCATGCCGAGATCGCGGCATATGCTGCGGAAGCGGCCGGCAGACAAGGAAAGTTCTGGGAGATGTATGAAAAGCTTTTTCGGTCGCAGGCCTTATGGTCTTTAGAAAAGAATGCCAAACAAACATTCCTTGGATATGCCAATGAATTGGGTCTTGCAGAAACAAAGTTTTTGGAGGATTTGGAATCCAATACCGTAAAAGAAAAAGTCATTAAAGACTATCAGTTCGGGTTGCGGATCCAGATTAATGCCACGCCAACGTTTTTCCTGAATGGTAAAAAACTTCAAAATCCTGCCGGTTACGAAGCTTTTAAGAAAATTATTGATTCCGAGTTGAATAGATAATGCAGAAAAAGAAGATATTTTTTCTTATCTTGATTGTTCTTGGTAGCATCATTGGCTTGTTTGATGTCGGTTATCTTTCAATGCTTGAATGGCAAGGCAAAAACAGCTCAGCCTGTGATCTTGGTGGACTTAACTGTAATGCGGTTTTAACGAGCCAGTACAGTAAACTCTTCAACATTCCTTTGGCTTACTGGGGTTTGGCGTATTATCTGGTACTGTTTATTTTAATCGTTGTTTATCTTGACTTTTCCGCCATTGGCGGAAAACATCAAAAGATATTTCAGGCGATTGGATTAATGCTCTGGGTTGGTTTTGGCGTGTCTTCGGTTTTACTTTATCTGCAGGCTTTTGTTTTAAAAGCGTTTTGTTTGTATTGCTTGATTTCCGAAATCGCTATCGTTATCATGATTATCGGTTATCTCGTGGCCAGACATTATTTTAAGGAAAAATAATTTGGACCCTAACTTTTATTACCTGTCTTGTACTAAATTTCGGTTCAGATTTTGATTATCGCCGTATTTGGCGAGATAATAATGAATTATTAATTAACTTTTTTAAATCTTGGTCGTTCGTTGATTTAGATTTGCGGTTACCGAAATTTTAGTAATAGGATGTTTGTTTTAAAAGCCGGCGGGAAAAAAGAATATTTTAATAAGAAAAATATCGAGCGATCACTCGCGGCTATTGGTTTGGATGCAAAAATTGCCAAAGGCTTGTCAGACGAAGTGTCTTTGAGATTTAAAAAGTCTGTTTCTTCGGATGAGATTTTTAGATTCGTTATTTCACGGCTCAAGTCTTATGGCCCGGAGTTTTTGGGTAGGTATAATCTTCGACGAGCGGTCATGAATCTTGGACCGACAGGCTATCCTTTTGAAAGGTATGTTGCCAAGGTTCTTGAGGAATACGGTTACCGAACAAAAACCAACCAGATTGTTCAAGGCCATTGCGTTAAGCACGAGATTGACGTTATGGCCTGGAAAGATAAGACTCATCTTATTGTTGAATGCAAGTATCATAATACTCATGGCGCCAGATCTGATCTGAAAGTTGCACTGTACGTTTGGTCAAGGTTTCTTGATATTAAGAAAAAATGGGAAGAGGATCCGGGGCACAAACAAGCAGAGTTTCATGGTGTCTGGTTGATGACAAATACGCGTTTTACTTCAGAAGCAGTTCAGTATGGCGAGTGTGTCGGCATGCTTTTGACTGGCTGGGGTTATCCTAGAGAGATGAGTCTGGAAAAAATGATTCATGATAAAAAGCTTTATCCGATCGATATTTTTCCCGATTGGAACGGCAAGCTGAACTATCACAAGCTTTACGAAAGCGAAATTTCCTTATTGCGCGATTGCTTGAATTTTTCAGCAAAAGAGTTTTCTAAGAAATCTGGCTTAAAAGAGGTTGAAGCTGCGATATTTCAGAGTGAGGCTTTGCGCCTTATCGGCAATTAAAAGATATGAAAATACTTATTGTCGGCAATGGCGAGATTGGTTCGGCCATTGGTCAGATTCTCGGGAGTAGGGACCATGTAGTTTATTTTTGGGATAAAAATCCGGAGTTATCATCTCCTTGGCATCTTTTTAAACAGAGTTTCGAAGAAATTGCTCGGGTGAGTGATTTTGTATTTTTTTGCGTGCCGTCATGGTGCTTACGCGAAGCGCTTGGATCGTTTAAATCCTTGTTTGGGGAGCGTGCGATTTTGGTTAATCTAGCTAAGGGCATGGAAGCTGACGGCAAAACTATGGATCAGGTGATTGGTGAAATAGTGTCGAATAAGTTTGTTTTGATGTCTGGACCGATGTTGGCAGAGGAGATTTCTGAAGAAAAATTCGGTTCAGCCGTGCTCGCCGGGATTGATGCCGATGTCATTAAAAAAACCAGCCAGTTGTTTTTAGGAACCAACATTCACATTGAAACTTCTCAGGAGGTCAGAACCGTTGCTTTTGCCGGAGTTTTGAAAAACGTTTATGCCTTGGCTATCGGTATTGTTTCCGGCCTGGGTTTTGGTGACAATCTGAAAGGCTTTTTAACTTCAAGAATTCTCGAAGAATGGAACTATCTAGCAGATATTTTATCTTTGGATAAGGCTATTCTTTGGGGTCGAGCTGGTGAAGGCGATTTTATTACTACAGCTTTTAGTCGTTACTCGAAAAATCACGAGCTTGGGGAAAGGCTAGCGAAAGGTCAGCTTGGAAATTTGAAAAGCGAAGGCATATCAAGCTTGCTCGGGTTAGTCAAGGTCGTTACAGAAAAAAATCATCAGCTACCAAAATATTTACATAATCTAAAAAGAGTTGTGATTGATCAAGAACCAGCAGAAAATGTTTTTCAATTTGATTCTGAGTGACAATACCTCTCATGATTATCAAAAACAAAAAACAGTTGTCAAAAACAAAGACAAGAGCCATGGTTCTTGAGGTTTTAGAGTTCGGATATCAGGCGATTAATCTGCAAAATGTTTTAAAAGATAAGTTGAGAATTTCGGGAAATAACCTGATAATCAATTCCCAAAAAATTGATTTGAGAAAATTCAAGAGGATTTTTGTTTGTGGCATTGGCAAGTGTGCTCTGGAAACCGGAAAATACTTGGAAAAAACTCTTGGTAAAAAGATCGCCGGTGGTATTGTTTTGGATACAAGAACAGAAAAACTCAAATATATAAAAAGCATTAAGGGCGACCACCCGCAACCTTCGTTGAGGAATCTTAGAATCAGCCAAAAAATTTTGAGATTAATTGAATCTTTAAATCCAAAAGAAGACTTTTTGATCTTCATTGTTTCTGGTGGTGGTTCCAGCTTGTTTTTTTCCCCTTGCGGCATCAAGCCCAAGGATATGATTAGCTTGAGCCTTGATCTTCATAAAAGCGGGACCAATATTCATGAGTTCAACATCGTCAGAAAGCATTTGTCTTCAGTCCAAGGGGGAAAATTAGGTTTGAGCTTAAGGCCTTTAAAAATTTTAGCCTTGTATTTTTCGGATGTCGTATCTGAAACAAACAATAAAAACCTTGAAACGATTGCCTCCGGTCCGTTTTATACTGATAAACACAATGATCTTGAGGCAAGGAAGGTTTTACAAAAATATGGGTTATGGCGAAAATATTCAAAGAAGATCTTGGGATTTAGTGAGACAGTCAAAAACAAAAAACATCTTTCACATATCAGTCAACAGCTTTTATTAACCAACACCGTTGCCCTTGAGGCATTGGTTAAAAGAGCCAGGCAGATTGGTTTTAAGCCCAAAATTTTGAGCTCGACTTTTTCTGCCGAGGCCAACACGGTTTTTAATAAAGTCAGGATCTTAGCAGATCATTATCCCAAGCATGATTTTTTTATTATTGGTGGAGAAATGACGATCAAAGTTGGAGGAAAGGGAAGGGGCGGAAGAAATCAGCAAGCGGTTTTGGCGAGTTTGAAAAATATAAAAGACAATGAAAGTTTTGTCTGTGTTGCTTCTGATGGAATTGATAATACTGAATATGCCGGCGCCATTAGTGATTACTTGGTATTTGAAAAAGCAAGAAAGCTTAATTTGAATACAAGAGTATATTTGAAGAATAATGATTCTTTCAGTTTTTTCAAGAAAACCGGTGATTATATTAAAACCGGGAAGACCGGAGTGAACGTTGCGGACATAATTTTGTATTACCGCAAAAAACGGGATAGCTATCATTGATTAGTCGCTTTCAACCAAATTGTTCCCGATAATCAGTCGGATCTTCTGGTATAATTAAATATTAATAAGAGTTTACTTAAGTCATAAGAAACTTGTTTGCCGCTTGCTTTTATATTACGGATTATTTAGATAATTAATATTTGAATAAATAAAAAACAATAATGGGAAAAAGACAGTCAAGGGAAAATAAAAATCTGTGGGTTTTCTGGTTCAAAGAGCTGACAATTAAAGATGTGCCTTTGGTTGGCGGTAAAAACGCGGCCTTAGGAGAGATGTACCAAGAATTAACGCCCCTGGGTGTGAAAATTCCCAATGGTTACGCGGTTTCTGCGGAAGCTTTTAGATATTTTGTTAAGTTTAATAATCTGGGCGACAGAATTAGCCGGGCCTTAAAAGGTCTTGATACGCATGATGTCAGTGATTTGGCTAAGAGGGGCAAGATTGTCAGGTCATTGATCTTGTCCGGCTATTTTCCGGAAGATTTGAAAATACAGATTTTTAGTTATTACCATCAGCTTTCAAAACAATATAAAACAAACAATGTTGATGTGGCGGTTCGTTCTTCGGCCACGGCCGAAGATTTGCCCGGTGCTAGTTTTGCCGGTCAGCAAGAAACTTATTTGAATATTCGCGGTGAAAAAGTCTTGCTTGAGGCAACAAAAAAATGTTTTGCTTCATTGTTTACGGATCGGGCTATTAGTTATCGTGTTGATAAGGGATTTGACCAGATGTCAGTGGCCCTGTCTGTTGGTGTTCAAAAAATGGTCAGGTCGGATAAGGCAGTTTCCGGTGTGGCTTTTACCATTGACACGGAAACCGGTTTTTCAAATGCCGTGGTGATCGACAGCGTTTATGGTCTCGGTGAAATGATTGTTCAGGGCAAGGTTGATCCGGATGAGTTTATTGTTTTCAAACCAAGTTTGGCAAACGGCAAGTATCCGATTATTAATAAAAAACTGGCCGATAAAAATGTGAAGATGATTTATTCTTCGACCGCGCTCGGAACAAGCGCTTCGGCTGGGATCAATAAAAAACCGGTCAAAATTGTTCCGGTGCCAGAAAGTCAGAGAAAATCATTTTCGTTGACAGATAAAGAAGTCATCAGCTTGGCGCAAGACTGTATTAAGGTTGAGAAGCATTTTTCAAAAAAGCATGGTAAATATATGCCAATGGATTTGGAGTGGGCTAAAGACGGATTAACGAATGAGCTTTTCGTGGTGCAAGCAAGGCCGGAAACAATTCATGCCGGTAAAAAAGAAACAGTATTTGAAGAATATTCTTTGATTTCTCGTCCACAAAAATCTCTGATTTCCGGTATCCCAATCGGCAAAGAAATTGTTTCCGGTAAAGTCCGGGTGATAAAAAGTGTTAAGGATATTCATACTTTCAAGCCAGGTGAGGTGTTGGTGACGGAGATAACTGATCCCGATTGGGAACCGATCATGAAAATTGCTTCGGCAATTGTTACGGACAAAGGCGGTCGGACCTCTCATGCGGCCATTGTCTCCAGGGAGCTTGGTGTGCAGTGTATTGTCGGTTCAGGTGATGCCACCAGGGTCTTGAAGACCGGGCAAACCGTGACTGTTGATTGCTCAAGCGATGAGGCCGGCAGAGTTTATTCGGGAGTTTTGAAGTTCAAGATACAAAAGCATAGTTTGAAAAATTTGCCGAAAATAAAAACTAAGATCTCTCTTAATATAGGTTCTCCAGATGAAGCTTTTCGTTATCATTCCTTGCCGGTTACCGGTGTTGGTCTTGGTCGGCTTGAGTTTATCATCGCTTCAAAAATCCAGATTCATCCAAACGTCTTGATTGATTATGAAAAGATAAAATCGGGCAAGAAAAAGTTCTTTGGTCATGATCGGGCAGAAATAAATTCGATTTTGAAAAAAATAGAGGCGCTTACGGTCGGATATAAGGATAAAAAACAGTATTACGTTGACAAATTGGCAGAGGGCATTGCCATGATTGCTTCTGCTTTTTGGCCATATGAGGTGATCATCAGGTTTTCCGATTTTAAGACTAACGAATACAATACTTTGATTGGCGGTCCGTTGTATGAACCGAAAGAAGAAAATCCCATGATCGGTTGGCGTGGTTCCTCGCGCTACTATGACCCGAAATTCTCTGAGGCTTTTGGGCTTGAGTGCAGGGCCATGAAAAAGGTTAGAGAAACAATGGGTTTAGTCAATGTTGTGCCGATGATTGTTTTTTGCCGGACGGTTGAGGAAGCGAAAAAGGTTTTGGCAGAAATGGCCAAGCACGGTCTTAAACGGGGCAGTAGACCCGTTCGACAGGCTCAGGGCAAGCAGCTTCAGCCGCTTAAAGTTTATATGATGTGCGAGATTCCATCTAATGTGATATTGATCGATGATTTTTTGAAGCTGTTTGACGGTTTTTCAATCGGCTCGAACGACTTGGCTCAGTTGACATTGGGATTAGATCGGGATTCGGGTATTATTGCGCATATTGCTAATGAAAATAATCAAGCAGTTAAAGATCTGATCAAGATTGTCATACAGAAATGCAATCAAAAGAAAAAATATATTGGTATCTGCGGTCAAGCGCCAAGCGACTATCCTGAGTTTGCGATTTTCTTGAAAAAACTTGGCATTGGCGCCATGAGCTTGAATGCTGATTCAGTGATCAAGACGTTGATTGCGTTGGGGAAAACAAACAACTGAATTCTGAAAAATAAAAACACGCGGATGAAACCGCGTGTTTTTATTTTTCAGAGAATCTCGATCCGAGTGTTGTCAAAGACAATTTGGCCATCGGTGTAACCTTCAATTTTCACGAAGGCTACTATGGATAAATCTGGTTTATCGGGTACGGGCATGAGCTCTTCGACTCTTCCCGTGATCGGCGTCCCGCCGTAGTGGATGGCAATTTTTGTTCCCACCCTGATGCTTTCATTGAACTGGGTGATTGTCGGATATGTTTTCTTATCAGTCATTGTCTTCTCCTTTTCTTAAGTGACCAGGAATGATACACTAAGTTTGCCATATATGCACATATTTGTCAACTCGATGATTTTCTGATATTTTTGTGCTAAACTTCTAAACAAAAGTTAAAAGTCAAAGTTTAAGATTTGAATTTTTAAAGTAGTAAGTTTGAAATTTTTGGATTTTTACTTTAAATTTTTGACATTTGCATTTTGATTTTTGAATTTATTTTTTATGCTTGATTTTATTTTTGGTTTATTCTCAAAAGATATTGGTATTGACCTAGGTACGGCCAATACTTTGGTTTATGTCAAGGAGAAAGGTATTGTTATCAACGAGCCGTCTGTTGTGGCTATTAACGAGAAAACCAATCAGATTTTAGCTGTGGGCAAAGAAGCTAAAAAAATGGTTGGTCGGACTCCTAGCCACATTGTTGCTATCAGACCGTTGCGCCATGGAGTAGTTTCGGATTTTGAGGTTACCGAGAAAATGCTGAAGTACTTTTTTGATAAAGTTCAGTCAGAATCTTCGTTATTTCTGCCAAATCGGCCAAGGTTGGTGGTTGGCGTGCCGTTGGGCGGTACAGAAGTTGAAAAACGCGCCGTCATCCAAGCCGGGAAAAACGCCGGCGCTAGAAGCGTTTTTTTGATTGAAGAGCCGATGGCGGCAGCGATTGGCGCAAAACTGGCGATTTCAGAACCTTCTGGAAACTTTATTATCGATATCGGCGGCGGCACGGCCGAGGTCGCTGTCATCTCATTGGGTGGCATTGTTTTGTCTCGGAGCGTCAGATACGCCGGAGACAAGTTAAATGAAGATATTATCAACTATGTCAGGGATGAATTTAAAATGGCAATTGGCGAAAGAACAGCCGAAGATATTAAAATTTCAATTGGCGGGATTATTGATTCAGGCGAAAGCAAAGATATGATTATTAAGGGTAGGAATCTTGTCTCTGGTTTGCCGCAGGAAATTTTGATTAAAGAAAAGCACGTTCGTGAAGCGATTAAAGATTCTGTAGAAAAATTATTGGAAACGATCGAAGAGGCGATTGAGAAAACTCCGCCCGAGCTGGTCGCCGATCTGATGACTAAGGGTTTGGTCATGACAGGTGGTGGCAGTTTGTTGGGGGGTTTAGCCGAGTATATTTCCGAAAGAACTGGCGTGCCGGTGAGGGTGGCGGAAGATCCGTTAACAGCCGTGGTCAGAGGAACAAGCATCGTTTTAGAGGATTTAGATAAGCTTTCCGGAGTTTTGGTGGACAGTTTCTCGGAGAGGGCTCCTCAGTAGCTTTCCCGATTTAAAAACATGATGAAAAAATATCAAATTGCTTTTGTTTTTTTAGGTATTTTTTTTGCGGGAATATTTTTATGGTTTAATCGGCAGAGGATCGTTCCGGGTTTTGCCGGACTGTTCAATCGCGAAATTTCTGAAAATGATTTAAAGAGTAAGATTGTCGGTCTCGAAGAGTTATTGGCTTCAATTTCCCGGCAAAAGTTTTTTGAGTATAACGAAGACGGAAATTCAGCTGAGATTATCGGTTATTTGATTGGCTCCGGCGGGAAAAAAGTTTTCGTTGATCGTGGGATTCCGCATCAGATCAAAGCGGGGGATTGGGTTTTGGCGGGGGACAGAACGTTGTTTGGTCTCGTAGAGAAGACAGATGAAAAATTTAGTATCGTTAAAACCATCTTTGATTCTTCGTTTAAGGTGGCCGCAAGAATTGTGGCTTCAGAAAATTCCAGCTCAACAGCTGTTTATAATGGCATTTTCTACTTTGATGGCAAGGATTTTGTTGTCGATTTCCTGCCAAAAGAGACGAAGACCATTGATGGTGCTTTCGTGGAAAGTTCCGGCCGGGACGGGGTTTTCCGATCCGGATTTTATCTTGGTAGGATTGTGGCTACAGACTGGTCTTCTGAGCCGAATTTGAAAAAAGCCATTATCGAGTTTCCGTTGAATCTCGGAGATATTTACAGGGTGAAAATTGTTAAGAGTTTTTTGACCGAGTGATTCTTTCTCGATTTTTTAGGTGGCGTTTTGATGATTTTGACAGACATGATGACTTTTTTATTTTTTCTCTTTAGCGGTATTTTTTTCCTTGCTTTAAGTAGTTTTGTTTTGGTGACTTTTTTGTCGTCCGGTGTTTTGTTTTTTGCTTGGTTAGGCTATGGATTTTTGAGATTTTCTTTGAAGCCGATCGAGGTTCTGGCGGCGCTGTTTGTTTTCGGAGTATTTTTTGCGGCACTTGCTGGGGTTGGCGTTTTTATTAGCCTTGTCGTCTTGGGCTTGCCGTTAATATTTTCTCTGTTTTTATTCAGAACCTTCACAAAGATGGAGAATTTTTGGAAAACTCTTCTTGGTGGATTGATTTATTTGACGTTATTGTTTTTGGGGTTGGAAGTTGTCGGTTTGGGTTCTTTGACCGGTTTTGTGGCTGCGGTTTTATTTTTGTTTATATTTGCGTTTCTAGATTTCGGTATTTCAAGAATGATCGGGAGTAAGAAAAACAGATAAAAACTTTCTTATTCATAAATTCAATTTATTTATTATTCGTCGGAAAAATGAAATTTAAACGCGACACGAGCTTTATTATCGAGCCGGAAGAAATACTTCTTGAAAGCGGGGCTCAGGGCGCAAAGCGCCTAGAGATTGCCCTTGATCGCAGGTATGTTATTTTTGTTTTTTCCTTGTTTTTTTTGTTCTTGATCGTTTGTCTTGGTTTGGCTTTTAAGCATCAGATATTTTCGCATGGTGAGTATTTTAAAAAATCTCAAGAGAATTCTCTGAGGAATATTTTTGTTGAAGCTCCGCGGGGTTTGATTCTTGATCGTTACGGTAAGGTGCTGGCTGATAATAAAGTTGTTTTCGAAATTATGGCCGCGAGAGAGAAATTTGGTTCAAAAGAAGAGCTGGGTGGTCAGCTGTTAATTCTGTCTTCTATTATTGACATGACCGAAGGGGAAATTTCAAAAAAACTTGAAACCAATGAAAATCTTGTATTTCAGGGCCTTGATCTTGGTGGAGCTATTAAGTTCAAGGCAAGGGAATTTGACCTGCCCGGGTTTAAGCTGATTGGGCGTTATGAGCGGGAATATCCTTTTAAAGAAGCCCTGAGCCACGTACTCGGTTATACCGGTCTGGTTACCAAAGAAGATCAGCAAGATAATCCCGAGTTATCTTTTGATCAAAATCTTGGTAAAACCGGGATTGAATTTTTGTATGATCAAGAGTTGAGAGGCGAGCGCGGTAGTTTGAGTTATCAGGTTAATGTTATGGATGATTTGGTCGGAATCGAAAAGAATAGTTATTTTGGTTTTGGCAAGACAGTGCAGCTCACGGTTGACAGCGGTTTGCAAGAAAAGATTTATCAGGTTTTTAAGAGCAACATCTCTGATGCAAAATCAGGAGCGGTTGCGATTGCTTTAGAGCCGGGAACCGGAGAAGTTTTGGCCATGGTAAGTTATCCTGGCTTTGATGTTTCAAAAAATATTTGGTCAAGCTCAAAAGCTCAACCGTTTTTTAATCGTGCCGTTTCCGGCGAGTACAGTCCTGGCTCAACTATTAAGCCGTTTGTCGCTCTGGCGGCCCTGGAAGAGAAAGAGATTGATCCGTATCGTATGATCGACGACACGTTGGGTAGGTTAATCGTGCCGAATCCGTATTTTCCGGATAAACCATCAGTTTTTCGAGATTGGAAAATTCATGGTTTGGAAGACATGGAAAGTGCTATTGCCGATTCATGCAATGTGTATTTCTATACCATCGGAGGAGGATCCGGCGATATTGATGGCTTGGGAGTCGATAGAATAAGATTTTATCTTGGAAAATATGGTTGGGGTAAGAAAACCGGCATTGAGTTTTCAAACGAGAAAATCGGATTTTTACCAGACGGAAACTGGAAAGAAAAAACTTTGGGAGATGCCTGGAGGCTTGGTGATACTTATCTTTATTCAATCGGCCAAGGATATGTAAAAACAACGCCAATACAACTGATTACGAACTATCAATTGTTTGCTAATCGGGGCAAGGTTTTTCAGCCATTTTTGGTTAAAAAAATTTCAGATCAAGAATCGGAAACGGAATTATTTTCCAATTCGCCTAAGGTTTTGCGTGAATATAACATCGATAAAAAATATCTGGATATTGTTAACTCAGGCTTAAGGAGAACGGTGACAGACGGTTCTGCTGCTGGCAGGATGGCTGATTTGCCGTTTTCAGTTTCGGGTAAAACCGGTAGTATTCAGACATCTTCAAGTTTGACAGACACCAATGCCGCTTTCGTCGCTTTTGCGCCTTCTGAAAACCCAAAGATTCTGCTCTTGGTCTTGGTTGAGTCAGGCGGTTCTGGTGGTGCTACTGCCGTGCCATTGGCAAAAGAGATTTTGTGGTGGTATTGGGAAAACAGGATGGGTGAATAAAATTACTTGTTGTTGAGTTGCGTTAGTAGATTTGTTTTCCTGTCGGTGCTCTCCCCCGACGACTCTTCCAGAGATCAAGCCCGTCGGGACTCCGAGAGTTGCCACACGGAAAATAAATCTGTTTACTTTTTCGAGATATTTTTATTCTAAACAGATGGACAGTCGAGGAAAATATAAGGGGGCAGCCTTTTGCTGCCCCCTTAGCGCCCCTACTGCTCGAGCAATTCGTTCATTTGCTCGCAGATTTCGTTGGCTACTTCTTTTTGGAGGAGTCTTTGCGAGTAGTCCCGCAGGTCGTTTGCGCGTACAGTCTGTATCATCTTGAGGGCTCCCCATGATTTTTTGTCCCCCACTATCTTATACCATCGTATAGTGAAGCTTTGTTCGAGATGCGGTTCATCGTGGTCATGCTTTACCGTAAACATGGTTGGTTTCTCCTTTTTTGTTCCTTTTGAATGGGTTTCTAAGCCATCTTGGTCATTTCTGTTTTTAGGACGTCCCGCGTCGTGAATCATGAATAGATATTGTCCCGGAAACGAGAGAGTGTGATTAGCGTGAATTTGGGGGTCTAGGATTGAAAGCGTGTCTCTACGTGAAAATCTTATTTTGATTCTACGATATATATATATATTTGTCAAATTCTTGTAATGCGGATATAAGTGGTTGCCAAATCAGACTTATAGGGTAAAATATATGGTTATTAGATTAGCCGCGCCCTGCCTTGACCCTTATTGTCGTGAGGAGCGGGGATAATTTAAGAAAAAATAATTAATTTTTTAAACAATTTCAGTATTGCGTAATTTTTATTACTCAATCTTGAAAATAGCATTCAGATGGATGACAAACCTTATTATGTTTCCCAAGAGGGACTGGTTAATTTAAAAGAAAAGCTTGAGGTTTTGAAAACCAAAGAAAGGAAAAATATCGCTGAAAGGATAAAAGAGGCTGTTGAGGCTGGCGACATCTCTGACAGTCCGGCTTACGAATCAGCAAGAGAAGCTCAATCAATTAATGAGGGCAGGATTTTGGAACTCGAAGATTTAATCAAGCGAGCAGCGATTATTAAAAAGCGTCAGAATTCGACAACCGTGGCCATTGGTTCTGGTGTTGAAGTCAAAAGTGGTTTGAAAAAAATGGAATTCACCATTGTCGGTTCTGAAGAATCTGATCCGGAAAAGGGTTTTATTTCTAATGAATCACCCCTGGGTCAAGCGCTTTTGGGCAAAAAAGTCAGTGACGAGATATCTATCACCAATATGCTTGGCAAGAAGATTGAGTACAAAATCATAAGAATTTTTTAAGATTAGAATTAATAACGGAATGTCCACGATTGATGAATTGATTCGTTCGCGTAGACAAAAGCTTGAAGAACTTGAGAAGAAAGGCATCAACCCCTTTCCGGCAAGAATTGAACTTTCAGGCGAGCGGATAAGAATAGAAAAAGCGAGAGAGCTTTCAGGCAAAAAAGTTTTGGTTTCCGGAAGACTTTGGTCAATTCGTGAACACGGCACGATGATCTTTGCGGATTTGAAAGATGAATCAGGAAAAATCCAAGTTCTGTTTTTGAAAAAAATTCTCAGTGATAATAAATTTGAATCCGTCAGTTTGTTGGACACCGGCGATTTTTTTGCTTGTTATGGAAAGATTTTTGAAACAAAAGCTGGTGAGATTACGGTTGAGGTTGAAGACTGGCAGATTTTGGCAAAGTCTTTGCGACCCTTACCAAGTGAGCATTTTGGATTGAAAGATGTCGAGGAAAGGTTTCGAAAAAGATATCTTGATTTGTTGTTGAACCCAGAGGTCAGAAAAAGATTTGATATTAGGTCAAAACTGGTAACTGGTGTGCGTCAGTATCTCGATGGTCTTGGTTATTTTGAGGTTGAGACGCCGACGCTACAGGTGCTTTATGGCGGAGCCAATGCCAAACCATTTAAAACTCATCTTAATGCTTTGAACATTGATGTTTTTTTGAGGATTGCCGATGAACTTTATCTGAAAAGATTGATTGCTGGGGGCTATGAAAGAGTCTACGAAATCTGCAAGGATTTTCGTAATGAAGGTGTAGACCAGACGCATAACCCCGAATTTACGATGATTGAGTTTTATCAGGCTTATTCGGATTATTACGGCATCATGGATGTCGCCGAAAACATGCTCAGATATTTGGCAAAAATAATTTTCGAAAAAACTTTAATAAAAGTCGGCGATTACGAAGTTGATATTGGCAAGCCGTGGCCTAAAATAAGAATGGTGGATGCCATCGAGGATAAGCTCGGCTTGAAGGTGGCGGAAGAAACAGAGAAATCACTGGTCGATTACTGCAAAAAAAATAAGATTGAATTGGTCGGTGGCGAAACAAAAGGACAGCTGATCTTTACTATTTTTGAGCACTTGATAACCGACTCCTTGATTCAACCGGTTTGGATCATTGATTATCCGAAAGACGTCTCGCCTTTATCTAAAAATAAACCTGGCGAATCAGATTGGGTAGAAAGATTTGAGGGCTATATCGGGGGGAAAGAAATTTTTGACGGTTGGAGCGAGTTAACCGACCCCCGCGAACAGCGTCAACGTTTCGAGTCTGATAAAAGAGCTGTCAGAAAGGATAAGGAAGAGGCGCAACAGGTTGATGAAGATTTCTTGGAAGCGATGGAATACGGCATGCCGCCGATCGGCGGCATTGGTATTGGTATTGATCGCTTAACAATGTTTTTCACAAATACTTGGAACATCCGGGAGCTGATTATTTTCCCGACGATGAGGCCGAAAGAATAATGGCAAAAATCCAAAAAATCGAGATTCAGAAAGTTCTTGGATTCCGCAGTTCAGAGACCATAAAAGCCTCTGTTTTTGATGAGGCTGGAGAGTCTGCTGAAGCTTTTGTGGCTTTTGGCAAGTCTGAAGGAAAATATGAGGCAAAATACCTGGAACCTGATAAGGCTGTTTTAAAAGGAGATGAGCTGACGAAACTGCTTTATGGGTTTGATTTAACTGATCAAGCGGGTATTGATTGGAAAATGATTGAGGCTGATGGAACTTTTCAAAAAGATGTTCTCGGCGGCAATGTCATGCTTGGTGCGAGCGTTGCCTGCGCCAAGCTCGCCGCTAAAACACAAAAAAAGGAGCTATTTGCATATCTGGGTGGAATGGTTGGACAAGAAACAATTGTGTACAAGCCTCCAAAAATTCTTTTTAATATTATTGAGGGCGGCGTGCATGCTGACAATAGCCTGCCGATTCAGGAGCACTTATTAATTTCCGGAAAATCCTCGATAAAAGATCAGATAGTTGCTCTGGATAAAGTCTTTGATTCTTTGGCGGTGAAGTTTGGTGATGGGGCCGAGTTCGGTGATGAAGGCGGGTTTAGCTATAGATTTCAATCAGAAGACGAGGTTTTTTCTTTAATCAATCAGCAGCTGGAAAATGGGGATATGGTTGGTATTGATGCGGCGGCAAATAATATTAAAAACTTTGATCCTGAATATTATCTTGGATACTATCAGAAACTTTTAAAAGAATATCCGTTTTTATATTTTGAAGACCCATTTCCAGAGGAAGGATTCGATGAATACTGGCAAAAACTCTATGCTGCGATAGGCGATAAAGCTCTGGTTGTCGGTGATGATTTGACCGTGACTAACCCGAAAAAACTCAAGGAGATTTTGGATAAAAAAATGATTAATGGCATTATTATCAAGCCCGATCAAGTTGGCACATTAACAGAAACATTTGAAACAATTAAATTGGCAAGGGAAAATAATTTGAAGATTGCGGTGTCGCATCGGTCTCAAGAGACCAACGATGATTTTTTGGCTGATCTGGCTGTGGCTTGTAATGCTGACTTTGTGAAGTTTGGTGCTTTTTATCAGGGTGAGAGATTGGCAAAATACAATCGCTTATTGGCGATTGAGAGCCAATTTTAATATTATTGATATTCTGGGTTAATAAATATTATAAAAACCCCATCAGGATGATACTGATGGGGTTTTTATGTGTGGTTCGTTATCCTGCCCCTTCTTCGCCGCTTTCTTCATCGGCGCGGTGATTGGTGTAGCCTTCGGAGGCTGACCAATAAGCCTTGCATTCCTCCTGGGCTTCTTCTTCTGTTTTTGCCCAGATGGTCATCGAATAATCTCCCCCAAGCTTGGGGTGCGCGGCAGCGAACTTGGCATTGTGCGCGCGAATCTTGAATTTCTTTTTTCCGGCATGATCCATGATATTCTCCTTTCACGGTTTAAGAAAATGTTGCCATATATATATGTCTATGTCAAGGAGAAATTCTTTTCAGGAAGATCATTTTTTCTGCTATAATTTATAGTCATGAATCTGAAAACACTTTTTAAAGTGATTATTTTAGCTGTATTTTTAGGCGCGGTATTTTTTGTTCTGGAGCTTGTTTTTAGAAAGCCTTTGGTTGAGGCGCCAAGTATGAGGCTGCCAACAAGTTTACCAAAGATCAGTCCGCCCAACGAACCACCTCCACAATTTTGATCTTTGATTTAAACATAGATGTATTACAAAAATTTACAAGATTTTTTATCAGGAACTGGTCATGTTATTAATGGCAAGTGGTATCCTCGCGTAACTTCAATAATAAACATAAAAGCGAAACCCGCGCTGTTGAGATTTTATGGCGAAGCAAAAAGCTTTAATGCTGCCCAGGAAATCACAAATAACTCTGCTACAGAGGGGACCAAGGTTCATAATGCGATTGAGGCGATTTTAAAGAACGAAGAGCCGGAAAAAGACCCGGAAACCTTAGCGGCAGTCAAGGCGTTTAATGATTTTTCTCAGTTGCATGCGGTTAAGATTGACGGTGGGGCCGTGGAAAAGCAGATCTGGAGTCCAAAGCACGGGTTTGCCGGGACAATCGATATTTTAGGAGAGGTGGATGGTGAGTTCGGAGTTTTGGATATTAAGACCTCATCGGGAATTTGGCGCGACTATAATCTTCAGACAGCTGCATATTTTGGTGCTCTACTTGAAGATGAGCCATGGGGAGAAGTAGTGAAAAAAGAAGTTCGGGGAAGGTGGATTTTAAGAATTGATCAGCAAAGAGTTTGCCAGCTTTGCGGAGCGAAAAAAAGAACCAAGGGTGGCAATATCAGGGTTCGTGGCGGCGTGTCAAGTTGTTATCATGAATGGTCTGATTTGATCGGTGAGTGGGAGTTTAAGAAACTGGAAAATTTTGAGTCTGATTACGAAGCTTTTTTGGCGGCGAAAAGATTATGGGAGTGGGAGAACGAGGAGTGGTTGAAACAAATCAAATAAAAGTAAAAATTCAAAAGTTAATAGACAATTAGTTAATACATTAATAAAAATTTATGAACATTAATAAACTGGTTTTTGACATTGAGACAATCGGGCAGAAGTTTGAGAATCTCGATGAGATTTCAAAAGAACTTTTGGAGAACCGGTTCAGGAAAAAATTCGGTGGCGATGAAGAAGAGATAAACATTCAAAAAGAACGACTAACATTTTTTCCGCCTTTGTCAGAGATTGTCGCTATTGGCATGTTGAATCCGGATACGCAAAGCGGCATGGTTATTTATCAGACCCGTAACGAGGAAACGAAAACAGAAGAAGGCAAAATAGAATATTTCCCGTTTCGATCAGAAAAAGATCTGCTGCAAAAATTCTGGGAATTAGCTATGGCCTATGAGGAGTTCATTACTTTCAACGGTCGCGGATTCGATGTGCCAATGCTTTTAATTCGTTCAGCGGTTAATGAGATCAGGCCATCTAAAAATTTGATGGTCAATCGTTATCTTTCAAGCCAGCCGTTTAGTTTGAAACATATCGATCTGGCGGATGAGTTTGGGTTTTATGGGGCGAAAAATGATTATCTGGGACTTCATTTTTGGGCCAAGGCTTTTAATATCTCATCTCCAAAATCAGGCGAGATGACGGGAGAAGACGTCGGTAAAAACTTTGAGGACGGGAAATATCTTGGCATAGCCAGATACTGTATGGGTGATGTTTTTGCCACAGCTGAGCTTTATAAAAAGTGGCATAAATACTTACGTTTTTGATTAGTGTTGTATAATGTGGTTGTATCATTTTGTCGAGGCTCGGTTTTAGCCTTGACCTTTAGCTTGTATTAAGTTGTAATTTTTGGGCCACTTTTTCGTCTTTATTATGAGGGAAAAAAAGTTTGAAAATTCAGATCTGGATCAGGCAAGCGGATTTTCTTTGGTTTATGATCATTTTTCGCCTCTGATCTGGAAACACATTTTTCTGAGGATTTCTTTGAAAGAAGAGACGAATGATCTTACTTCTGAGGTGTTTTTAAAAACCTGGGATTATTTAAATTCCGGAAGAAAAATACAGAAGATCAAATCTTTTCTTTATCGAACGGCAGACAATCTGGTTATAGATTGGTACCGTTCAAGGAAGAAAATTTTTAGCCTGGAGAAAGATATTTCTGAAGACGAGGATGTTTTGATCGTGGAGTCAGAGATGGAAAATAATCTGATGATTGCTGAGGACGTAGTTCTTTTAATGAAAAACATCAACCGATTGGATGAAAAAGAGAAAAGACTTTTAATCCTTCGTTTCGTTGATGATTTGAAGATTGATGAAATCAGCGAAGTTTTGAGCAAGTCAAGAGGAGCGGTGACGGTGGCAATACACCGAGCCTTGAAATCTTTGATGGTGATCGTTAACGCAGAAAAAAAAGATGAAAAAGAATGAGGAACAATTAATTTTAGAATTGAAACAGCTGAAAGGAATTCCGGCTGATTTTGAATATCTTAATGGCTTCAGGCATGTTTTGACAACGAAGATGGTGTTGGCCTCAAGTTCTCAATCTTTCATGATTCAAGCGATACGTTTTTCTTTAAGTTTTGCCGGTATTGTCATTAGTTTTATTTCTTTGGGATACGTGTCCGTTGTGGCCACGCAAAATATTCCCGTGGATAACATTTTGTATCCGGCTAGATTAGCAGGCGAAAGATTGCAGCTTGGCATTCAGGGATTTAATCAAGAATCAAAAACAGATTTAATGTTAAAGTTCGCTGAAAATCGTTTGGCAGAGATAAAAATCCTTGAAGAAAGAGATTTTTCTGATAACCAGAAGTTAAAACAACTTCTTAATGATTATAACCTTGAGATTGCCGGAATTCAGTCGGAGATTTTATCTGCAAGAAGAGAGTCTGGCGCAGAGACTCTGGCTTATTTATTGAAAGTTGAGTCGCGGCTATCACAGATAGCTGAAGATCTCGGAGCCATTCGTTTTGATTCAAGCGATCCCGGAGAATATTTGGAGACTGAAAACATGTTGGTTTTTATGCAAGATTTTGTTTCCAGGAGGATTTTTGAATGCGAACAGGATGAACATGACTTTTCCGGAGACGGACAGAGATGGGATCGGGTCATGAAAGAATACTTGAGATTGCAATCTCGAAAAGAGATGTTTGCAAATAGCAGGATTTTTGTTTCAAAAGATGTTAATGGTTTTTTAGCTACATTTGACACAAAACTTTCTGGTTGGAGAGAAAGCTTTGACCAATATCGTGAAATTGGCCAAGATGAAGATCTCCTGCGGTTTGGGTCTTTGATAAGAGAGATAGAGATTGAATTTGCTCGTTTCGAAGCTCTTGAAAGTTAAGTCCAGCTCAAAAAATAAAAGAGTCGTGTTAAAATATCATGTATTTACATGATTCTTTTATGACTAATCATAAATTTCCCAAAATAGGTTTAGCTTTATCTGGCGGTGGCGCCAAGGGTTTTGCTCATGTTTCTGTTATCTCTAATCTTGAAAAGCTGGGTATCCCTATTCATTGTGTTGCTGGTACGAGTATGGGATCTTTGATTGGCGGCTGGTATGCGGCTGGCAAGGATTTTGAGATTTTACTGGATTTAGCAAGAGAAGGGCACTGGAAAAAGTTTTTACACGTTAGTGAATTGATCAATTCGATCAGATTCGGCGGGGGGTTGTTTTCCTTAGATTCTTTTAAAAAGTTTCTTGAAAAAGAGCTCGGCGATCTCAAGATCGAAGATCTAGAAAAAAAATACTGCGCGGTTGCGACTTCCTTGAAAAACGGGAAAAGAGTTGTTTTAAAAGAAGGCAAGTTGGGGGAAGCGATCTTAGCCAGTGGCTGTCTGCCGGTGATATTTTCGCCGATCAAAATCAAAGACGATCTTTTGGTTGACGGCGGTGTCGTCGATAATTTTCCGGTCGAATCTTGTTTTGAGATGGGAGCAGATTTTGTTATTGGTGTTGACGTGCGATACGCTCCTGGCTATTTACATGAAGAGATCAAGGATGACAGTAGTCCGTCGCGGTGGAAGATTTTTAGGGTTTTACAGTACTTGATGGAGGTGGTCAACTCTCAGGTAGAAAAAAAGGAAGGTACAAATCTGGTTATTATCAAGCCGTATATTTCTCATATCTCAACTTTTGATTTTCAAAAAGCGAATGAGATTTTGAAACTCGGAACAGAAGCTTTCAATGGAAAAGAAGATGAGCTAAGAGAAAAACTCGGATTGCCAGAAAGAGAAAAAGGAATTCTGGAAACAATTTTTGATTAAAGCAAAACAATGCTTTTTGTTGTTTCAACACCGATTGGGAATTTGAAGGACATTAGTGAAAGAGCCATATCAGTACTGAGAGACGCTGATTTTATTGTCTGTGAACGTCCTCGGCATAGTTTGAAATTGCTGAGCGCATTTAATATTAAACCGAAGTTTTTGGTTGCCTTTACGGAAGCTAATAAACATTCTTCAATCCCGAAGATTATTTCTTTATTAAAATCAGGTAAAACAGCCTGTTTGATTGTTGATGCCGGCACTCCGGGAGTTTCTGATCCGGGGCCAGATTTGGTTAAGGCCTGTCAAGATCATGGAATAGAAATCTCTTCTGTTCCAGGACCAAGCGCTTTGACTGCGGCAATGGCGCTTACGGGGGAGAGGATTGACAAATTTTTGTTTGTCGGGTTTTTATCGAGAAAACAAAAAGAGTTTAAGCGACAACTGGAAATAGCCGGGGCTAACGATTTATGGCTTGTCGGCTTTGAATCTCCGTTCAGAATCGCAAAGACTGTATTTTTGATCCCTGAAGATTATTTTGTTATTTTGGTTGCCGAGATCTCAAAAATTCACGAAAAAGTTCTTAAGGGCAGCTCCAGAGAAATTCTGGAGGTTTTTAAAACTGATAAAAATCTCACCAAGGGTGAGTTTGTCGTTTTTGTCAGATCAAAAGCCGAAAGTTCTAAAAAGTGATATTAGATTTGGCAATACTTTGAAGATAATAATTACGGTGACGAACGATGCTAACAGAAGCACGATTGGTAAAGTTATTTTTCTGTCGCGCCATCTTCTTTCCTTCAAGGCCTGCCGAATGTTTTCTGGAAGATCTTTTTCACCAGCATACGTTTGGGCCTGATTGTTATTGGCATCTTCGGATAATTCATTCAATTTTTTACAGATTTCGCAGCGCCATGTTTTTTCCAAAATATTGATGATTTTGTTATTAGCGGGACAAGAAAACCCGCTTTCACATTTTGAACAGTTCAGACCATAAATCTTTTGTTGGCATTTGGGACAGATGGCAAAATAGTCTCTGATGATATCAATCAAGACGAGTCCTCTCCAGCCACAAGGGCATTCTGTATCGATTGTTTCTAGCCTTTCCAAATCAACTTTTTGATCCATAGCTTTGAGATTAATCATACTGTTGCTCACTGGGTATTTTAATTTTAAGTTCATGTCTGTATCCGTTCAAAAATTCTTTTCCAGATATCACTTTTTTCCCCTCGGGCTGGACTTGTTCAAGTAATAGCGCACCGTTTTTACAAGCCAAGATTAGCTCTTTATTTAATTCGGAAAATCTAGTTTTGACGATTGGTTTATGGGCTGATGGGTCGTGATTGGTGATTGGTTTAGCCCTGATTATTTTGATAATTAGCTTTTTTTCTCCTATTTCAATCCAGCATCCTGGTTCTTTTCCTAAAGCCCTGATTTTGGCATAGATATTTTCAGTTGTGTCGTCGAGGATAATTTTGCCGTCTTGCCACTCAAGTTTTTTACAAACAGTGGCTTTACTGTCGTCTTGGGGAAGGGGGGCGATTTTGTTATGAAGCCACAACGGGATTGTTCTGGCTAAAATCTCACCACCCCAGTCGGCTAGTTTTTCGTAGAGTTCTTGGAAATACTCTTCGCCAGATAGCGTGATTTTCTCTTGGGTGAGGATCGGACCGTGATCCATTTGCTCATCCAACGAGATTATAGAAACTCCGGTTTCTTTTTCGTTATCGAGAATTGCAGTTTGAATCGGGCTTGGACCGCGGTACTTCGGCAAAAGCGAAGGATGCAGATTCAGGACGCCTTTTGGAAAGATTTCCAGGATATTTTTTGGGATTAATTTTCCGTAAGCCGCAACAATGCCAAGACTGGGTTCTAGGTTTTTGATCTTTGTTATAATTTCCAGATCTTTTTTTAGAGAAACTGGTTGTAATGTTTCAAGATTCAATTCTTGCGCTTTAAGTTTTAATGGCGGTGGAGTCAAGATTCTTTTTTTGCCGGTTGGCTCATCCGGCGAAGTGATAATCAAATCCGGCCTGATATTATTTTCAAGAAGTTTTTGCAAGACAATCGTAGAGAGCTGGTTGCCTCCGAAAAAAACAGATTTCATTTTATTTCTTTTATATTTTTCGCGGAGTCAATAGTCAACTTCCCGTGCAGATGGTCAATTTCGTGTTGAAAAATTCGTGCTAGGAGCCCGGAAGCTTTTATCTTTTTTTTCCTCCCCATTTCATCGAGAAACTCAACGACGATTCTTTTGTGGCGTTCGACCTCGGCGTATGTTTTCGGTATGCTCAGACAACCTTCTTCCATGGTGTTCGTTTCTTTTGAGGCATAAATGATTTTGGGATTGATCATGGCAAACTCTGGTCCTTTTTCTCCATCGTCATACAATAGTTCAACAACAAAGATTTGTTTGTTAATGCCGATTTGAGGCGCGGCCAAACCAACAGCCGGGACCTTGCTTTCTTTCATGGTTTTTTTCATCTTTCTGATCAGCTCTCTGATTTCTGGGGTGACCTTTTCAACTGGTTCAGTCGGTTGCCTTAGGATTTTATTGTCTTTACCTGTGACTAGATTCATATTAGCGTAGGTTAAAAGTCAAAATACAAGATTCAAAACTAAAATTAAAAATTCAAAACCTTAAAGCTTTTCACTTTTGACTTTTGAATTATCTTTTATTTCTTTCTTGCTTCGCGACTTTTTGAAGTATTTTTGTTCGAATGCTCGCTCGACTTAGGATTTTTGGCGTCATTTTCTTTTTTAGATGAGATCTCATTTTTTTGTAGAGATCAATATTGTCTTGATTAATTGTGGCTGATTTCTCTTTTATCTCCGGAGTTTCAATTTTTTTCAAAATTCCCATGAAATAACGAAATTTATCTTTTTCAGAGACATTTTTATTTTTCAGGGAGATTTTTACAGCCTCCTGAATTTTTTCTTTACCGTAACCCTTATAGAGCTTAACGTACAGACTAAAGTCTTTTGCGGTGTCGTTGAGTTGTTTTTTTGTATCCTCAATGCAATCAAGTATGGCTTGGTTTTTCTTGGGCATTTTTTCCATAATTGATTATAATACAGTCCATGGGCTCAGAAAAGAAGCGTATTTTTATCGCCCTTTTGTTTTCGGACGAGTTTAAAAATCAGGTCGCTGAAGCTATTTTGCCGATGCAAAAGCAGTTTTCTAATTTTCGCTGGTCGTCAGAGAACAAGTGGCATTTAACAATCCTGCCGCCGCATTATTGGGATGAGCAAGAAATAAAAACCGTTGTTGATTCGCTTTCTCAAAAGTTGAGATTCAAGAAATTCCGTCTTGAATCAGAAAAATTTGTTTTAGGACCTCTCGGTCGCGACAAACGTATGGTCTGGTTACGGTTTGAAAACTCAGGAGAATTTTCGGATTTGAAACGGCAAGTGTCTGGAATCATTACCGGTGGAGGCTTGGCCATAGACGATTTCCGGCAAAAAGAACTTATTCATTTAACACTGGCAAGATTAAAAGACGTTGATCATTCTGGTTTTAGGGAGAAGAGCTTCAACTCAAGTATTTTGTGTTCGAGTATCGAAGCTTGGCAAGTATTTTTGAATCCAGACGGCGCGGTCTATCAAGTTGTCGCTCGTTTTGAACTTGAATGAGGCTCGTGCTATAATTTTTTATTGCATTCATCAAGAAATTAGATAAAGAAACTCGTGCAGCTCCGTATTCCTTTCACAAAAGATAAATATCTCGGCAAAAACTTTTTTTTGATTCTTGGCAGCATTGGTCTGTCCGGTTGTTTTTTTGTTTTGGGTGTGGTTTTTTCTCTTTATCGTTTTAATTTGATAAATTCTATTTTACCGGATCAGAATATCAGTGACGTTTTGATCAGGGGTGTTTTTAATTTTGAACAACCCGAAAGTACGAGAGGCGCTGATTTTAGCCTTTTCTGGGATTCTTGGGCTGCGGTACAGGAGCATTATCTTGATCGTTCAAATCTTGATCACCAAAAAATGGTTTACGGTGCGATAAAAGGCATGCTTGAGTCGCTGGAAGATCCTTACACCTCATTTTTCGAGCCGCAGGCGAGGCAAGAGTTTGAAGAAGAGGTTTCGGGAAGGTTTGAGGGAATCGGCATTGAGATTGGCATGCGCGACGAGGCCTTGACTGTGATTGCTCCGCTTGACGGTTCGCCGGCTCAAAAATCTGGTCTGAGATCTGGAGACAAGATTCTTGAAGTTGATGGATTAGTGACGGCTGGCATGTCTTTGGAGGAAGCTGTTAAAAAGATTCGTGGCGCAAAAGATACAAAAGTTGTTCTCACGGTTTCGCGTAATGGCATTAAAGAGAGTCAGAAAATCGAGATTACCAGGGGAGTGATCAGCGTTCCGTCTGTTACTTTTAATAAGATCGGCGATGATATTGCGCATATTAAGGTTCATAATTTTTACGCACCAGTCTCGTTTGAGTTTAAAAAAGCTATTCTTGAAATGTCTCTGTCGGGAAGGAAAAATATTATTCTCGACTTGAGAAATAATCCTGGTGGGTATTTTGATATGGCGGTTGAGTTGGCGAGTTGGTTTTTGGAACCGGGTTCAGTTGTCGTCAAGCAGGATAACGGCAACGGCGCTTTCGTTTGTGATACTTGCAAAAGCACTGGTTTGGGTTTATTGAAGAACTACAAACTCGTGATTCTAGTCAACGAAGGTTCTGCTTCGGCCTCGGAAATTTTGGCCGGAGCCTTGAGGGATAATAAAGGCACAAAACTGATCGGTATACAGACATTCGGCAAGGGCGTGGTGCAAGAGGTTTTTCCCATGCAGAAAGATTCTTCGATTAAGATCACTGTGTCTAAATGGCTAACGCCGAATGATCATGATATTGGCAGTGTTGGGTTGAAGCCAGATATTGAGGTGAAAGATTCAGAGGAGCTTGATAAAGATCCTCAACTCGATAAAGCAATCGAAATAATTAAAAGTTTATAAAATAAAAATATATGAATCATCCACCAACCCTTAATAACGGATCCGAGCCTCAGGGATATCTTAGGTCAGATTATTGGCTCCTTGGCTCAAATCAAACTTGATAATTTTGATAAAGAAGGATTCATAGCCGAGCTCGATAGATCGATCGGAGTGTTGGGCGTTGAAGAAAACAAGAAATATCTTGGAGGTCTTGAAGATATGAACAATCTTTGGAGCCAAGTAAAAAATAAATTGTTCGATGGTGTAATAGATATTGACCTTTTTCATCAATTAAAAATAGCTGTTGATAATATAAGATCACAATCAGAAATTAATTTTCTATGAAGGTAATTTTTTTGCAAGATGTTAGAGGTGTTGGCCGGAAAGGCGAGCAAAAAGAGATCAAAGATGGTTATGCCAGGAATTTTTTGATTCCGAAAAAACTTGTCGAAGTCGCGGCACCAGAATCTTTGAAAAAGTGGCAGAAGATTTGGCAGGATAAAGAAAAGCAAGAGCAGGAAAATATTACTGAAATTCAAGAAGCAAAAAAGAAAATCGCCGCATTAGTTTTTCATGCCGAATTGAAGACTATCAAGGAAGGTGGTGTTGTCGAGAGCGTTTCAAAACAATCAATCAAAGAGTTTTTGGAAAAAAATATTGGCTTGTCCGCCAACTGGCGGATTGAAAAAGATCAGATTCATCTTGAACACAATTTGAAAGATACAGGTGAACATTCGGTGAAAATATCTCTTGGCAGGGGAGTGGAGGCTGGATTGAAGATTGTTGTTTCGCACGTTCAATAAGTCTATTCTAGTGTTCTTAAGAACATTAGAATAGACTTGAGCATCATAAAACCGCCTTCGGGCGGTTTTATGTTTCAAGTTCTATGCTACACGACCTGAATCACTGTTTTTGTTTTTCTGGCTCCGGAAAATGTTTTGAAGTTCTTTTTCGAAAATTTCACCTTGCCTTCGGTTTTGGCGTAAAGCGTGTCGTCAACGCCCTTGGCAACACCTTTGCCGGGAGCGAATTTTGTGCCTCTTTGACGAATTAAAACCTCACCGGCTTTGACAAATTGGCCGTCAGATCGTTTAACGCCAAGGTATTTTGGTCGTGAGTCTCGGCCGAGCCTTGTTGACCCGGTTGCTTTTGTATGGGCCACGGAATTAAGTTAAAATTCAAAACTCAAAGGTCATCTTTCGATTCTACTCAAGATGTCCTGAGCGAAGTCGAACGGACAAAATTGAAAGTTAAAATTCAAAAGTGGCCCGAGAGTGATATAATTAATTTGATTAAGCATTTTAGCAGAAAATATGGCTACAAGCAAGTCTGAAAAGGCGCAGTCTCCTGTTGCGTTGCGAAGAAATTTTAGCGCGCGAGTAAGGGATTTTAAACTTAAACTTAAAGATTTTTGGGTTGATAACTACGACGAGATTGTTTCCGGGGTGATTGTGTTTTTGCTGGTGGCCTTGGCTTTTGGTCTGGGAACGTTTTATGGCGGTAAGTTTTATGAAGATTCAAAAATAGAGATTAATTGTCCGCCTCAGTTCTGGGAAGAAGGGAATTAGTGTAGAAAGCAGAATTCAGAAAGTAGAAAATAAAATTGATGATTTTGGCTTAATAATAAAGACGCTCTCGTTTTCGAGCGCGCCTTTATTTGTTTCGCTTTAGTTGCCGGGGGAAATGGTAAGGAACGCGTTTAAGAAAGACAGCGCTCCGAGAATGAGCATAATGCGCCCGAATTCTAACCTGACGCTATGGGCCCTCTCATCTTTTCCTCCGATTGTATCCGATGGGGGCGAAAGCAATCTTCCACTGAGCATAAAAATTATGCCCGGGATGAAAAGGATGGGGCCTGGACGAGTGGCGAAAGCGACCATTTCAAATCCAGCCAAGAAGAGGGTCAAGCCAGCAGTTTTGAATATAATGACGCCATGGTCATTCGACCCGCTAGACTTCACGAGACCCCTGATGCCGAGTTGATCAACCCAGGAGAAAATGCAGAGCAGCGTTCCGATGACGAGAAAAGTTGTTCCGAACGTGAACGTGATTGTCATGGCGAACCTCCTTGATTCGTTTCTATCTTTTAACATTTTTTCTTTCTGAAGTCAAAAGCTCTGTTCTTTTTGTGTCATAATGGCTTGATGTTCAAGATTGTTTTTCCGATAATTTTATTTTTTGTTTTTACTAATACAGGTTTCGTTCGTGCCGTAATTGTCTTACAGGGCAATCCAGTGCTTTTGAATATTAACGAAATAGATGATGTTTCAGATGTGAAAACAGTGAATTTCAATAATAAACCTGTACCAATTTTTGCGTATAACAAAAAGTTAATATCTTTAGTCGGCATAGATCTGAATCAGAAACCAGGCGGTTACGGTTTTGTTTATGAACTTCAAAATGGCGATGTTTATGCCAGATTAATCCGGGTCCAGGCACGGCAAAAACCGCAGGAAGAGATTGGCATTCCGCAAAAACTTGGTGGCAATACAGAGCAAGCGCAGACAGCTTTGGTCAGTAATCTTAGTTCTGAAAACAGTGTTTTGGCGAATCTTTATACTGGTTTCAAAAATTTCTGGTCAGAACCATTTCAGTATCCGATCCAAAATTCGACTATTACAGGAGAGTACGGCTATATTCGTGAAACTGGAGACTATTTCATTAATCACAAGGGCGTTGATTTTAGGGCTCGAGAAGGAACTTCGGTCAAATCAATGAACAGGGGAGTGGTGCGTTTGGTAAAAGATTTTACTGTTTACGGAAAAACAGTTGTGATTGATCATGGTTTGGGCGCGATGAGCATGTACATGCATTTATCAAAAGCAATTGTTAATCAGGGCGAGCTAGTTTTGGCAGGCCAAGTAATCGGCCTATCCGGAAGCACTGGCTATGCGGAAAATCCCCACCTGCACCTGAGTGTGCGAATTGATAATGTTTCTGTTGATCCGATTGAGTTTTTGAGATTGTTTAGTTCGTAAAGCTATTCTCAAATTCTTAAGAATTTGAGAATAGCTTGGAAAACAAGAAAGTTTCAGTAATTAAAATCGCTCCGCCATAGCGGAACGATTTCTTTTTATCTGCTCAATTTTTAATCAAAGATCATGGAAAGCGCGATGATGATGGTTATCGCGCCGATGATTTTCAGGCATACTTTGCCAAAAGCCCCCGAATATCCGTTCTTTCTTTTTCCGTATCTTGTGTCTGTTTTTATAGCTGAAGACATTTTGCACTCCTTTGTTGAATAAGATTTTGGAAGTTCTGAAAAATCATAAACCTGATTTATCGTTTTGTCAAAATCTAGTGTTGGGCCGAGACCAACACTAGATTTGCATGATTACTCTGGCAGATCTTTTGCGAACTTCTCCCAGAGCGGCTGGAAGTCTTCAGCGAATACGGCGAGCAAGATTTCGTCAACCCAGTCAAATTCATGGCGGTGTTGACGGATCAAACGTCCTTCTTCACGGAATCCGCATTTTTTCTGGTAGGCAATGCTTCGTTCATTGAACGCGTACACCGAAGAACAGACTTTGCGTAGGTTCAGAGTGGTGAAAGCGTAGTAGAGTGAAAGCATTGTTGCTTCGGTGCCGACGCCAGTTCCCCAGAGATCTTTCCTGCCGATCAAGATGCCGCCGACTGCCGTGCCCTGGCGATGATCAATGTTTCGCGTGCTCGTGACGCCAATCATTTCATCCCCTTCTCGGAGCACTATGGCGAAACTTAGGCTTGTGTCTTTTTTCTTTCCCATGCTATCAAGCTACTCTTTTTCATCTTGTGGTGATTGAGGCAAGTGGATTGAAACGAATTCGCGGATTTTGGGGTCATTGATCCAGACCACGCATTTTGGCAGGTCTTCTTCAAGTACTGACCGCAGATACAGTTCCTTGCCCACAAGGAACCTGATTGGTTGTGCAGTTGTTTGGGTGTTCATTTTAACCTCCGAAAGCTGAAACGAACGCAAAGAAAAACAGGATAGACGCGGTCATGATCGAGCCGACAAAAATCATGGCTCGGCCGATCTGTTTGTTGAGCAGGACTCGCGCTTTTTGATGAATATAGCGACCGACAGTCATTAGCAGTAGGCCGGATAGTAATACGGCCAAGTAGGGTAATGCTTCCATTTTTTCTCCTTTTGATTGTGAAAGAACTGACGTCCCGTAGATTTCCGCATACGGGGTTAACTGAAATGAAAATCTCGGCTTTTCATTCAGCCGAGATTTTCCAAATTAAGATTTTTGAAATGTTGTTAAATGAATTGATAATAAAATTTAGAATCATCACGGCTGGATAAAAATTGCTTGGCGCAACCTAAAATACCCCCGATAAGGGCAGGGGACTGGCTTTTCTTATTCATGGTGATGAAAAATCTGTACATATTTTCGAACGGTATTACGTAATATTTACTCTATATTGTAAAGACGTTATTATTTAAAAATCATTACAAAACGCCTCCTAATGAAGGAGGCGAGTTGCAGTTTGTAGAACCTCGAGGCGGCGCTTTTTGCGCTTTTGCGGTTGGGCCCAGATTGGCGCAAGATAGACAAAGCCGTTTGGCGTGTGGCGTTCGTAGACTTTGTATCGAAGACCGGTTCCTGTCGCGCTTTTGTTCAACACGCAAAGCTTTGCATAATCAGGTATTAGCCAAAGATTATGGGGTTTGCCGCTAGAGTCATTGCAGATAACCATATCTTCATTGCCTTGCGATTCAATCAAAAACGTAGCCACTTTTTGGTTAGTCCAGTCGTCAAGCGGTTCTACAAGCCATTGGGTAATGGTTTTCGCCATAGAAATACTCCTTTCACTGGCTTGCTGATTAAAGTATAGCTCTTTTTGAAATTATTTTTTAGTGGATGAGATCTTTTCTGATTTTATCTGATTTAGGATCTCTTTAACTTTTTGCAGAGTTTCGGGATGAATAATGGAAAGAGGGTGCGCGTCAGGATTTATTCCTTTTAATTGTTTTATTTTTTCCCGAATGTCTTTTTCAGTTACACTGTCACATTTGCTTAAAAAAACATATTCTTTTTTTTCGAGTAACGACGGATTGTATTTTTCAAGTTCTTGGCGAATAGTTTTGTAATCTTTTGCCGGGTTTATGGAGTCGGCGGCTATTAAATGGAACAGTATTTTTGTTCTTTCGACATGACGCAAGAACTTGATGCCTAAACCCTTGCCAGAAGCAGCGCCTTCGATTAATCCCGGGATATCGGCCAGGATTAACTCGTAATAAACTCCCAAGTTCGGCTCGAGAGTCGTAAAGGGGTAGTCAGCGACTCTGCTTTTGGCGTTTGTTAATTCATTCAGAAGACTTGATTTGCCCGCATTCGGCAGTCCGATTAAGCCAATATCAGCCACTAATTTCAGTTCCAAATGCAGATCAAATGCTTGTCCTAATGTTCCTTTTTCGAATTCTTTTGGCGTGGTGTTGGTTGGTGAACGAAAATTATAGTTGCCTTTACCGCCACGGCCGCCTCTGGCAATGAGAATTCTTTCGTTGAGATTAAGAATCTCAACATCCTTACTGGTGGTCAGGTTATGGATAACAGTTCCGACCGGAACTTTTAAAGTGACGTCATCGCTGTCGTTGCCGTTTCTTGACTGTCCGTGGCCCATTTCGCCGTTTTCAGTTTTTATCAATTTCTTAAATCTGAATTGATTGAGCGCAGTGATATCAACAATGCCTTCGACAAAGATGCTGCCGGCATTACCGCCGTTTCCGCCGACAGGTCCGAGGCTCATCAAGTTTTTATTGAAAGCAACCGCGCCGTCGCCGCCGTTTCCGGCTTTTATTTTTATTTTTATATCATCAACAATCATTTTGTCTTAACTATAGCAGATTAATCTATAAATTGTTTCAGAAATAGAATTTTTGAAAATCAAAAGACCGCATGGTGCGTGCGGTCTTTTTTAGTTTTACAGTAGGGACAGAATGGTAGTGCCAACTATCCCAATAGCCCAGGCGGTCAGGCCGATGAAAAACATCCAGAGAGCAACGATTTCCCGCTTGGTTTTCGGTTTCTTTTTGACGGCATAATATACCCCGATATTGTTGGGGTATAAGATTCCTCCCATGAAGACAAAGATAATCCCTCCCAGTATCATGGCAGAGACTGTTATGTCCATTGGTTATTCTCCTTTCTTGGATATCAATACGGACATTATAATTGGAATTGGACGCAGTGTAAATACTTTATTTTTTTAACGGATGAAATTTTTTATGTGTATCTTGGGCATATTTATCAGAGGCGTGTACATATCTTGTGGTGGTGACTAAAGATTCGTGGCCGAGTAAAACTTGAATGGCGGCTGGGTTGGCGCCGGATTCGGCGAGGTAAGTGGCAAAGCCGTGTCTTAAAGAGTGGGCTGAGATTGGAACATTAATGCCGAGAATTTCGCGATACTTTTTTATTTTTTCTTGGAAATAATTTGTCGAAATATATTTATTTTTCTTTTCAGAATTTCTGCCGCGGTAGGGGATAAACATTGCCGGGAGATTGTCTTGCCTTGTCGCCAGATATTCTTTTAAGAAATTATAAGCTCGGTCGGTTAAATAAACAAATCTTTCTTTTTTACCCTTGCCCATGATGAAGATTTTGCCGTCAGTACCAACCTGAGCTTTATTAAGTTTTGTGAGCTCGGAGATTCTCATGCCGGTGGAAAACAAAACTTCGAGCATGGCCCTGTTTCTCTTGGCGATTTTTTTGTCTTTTTCCAAAGTTGTTGGCGCTTCAATAAGCTTTATTAACTGATTCATTTCCGCGACTTTTGGATGTTTTTTCTCGGTCCTGACCAGCTTGATGTTTTCCGGCAAGATTGACGGTTTTTGATCCATCTCAATCAAGAAACGCAGGTAAGTGCGCAGAGTGGATAAAACTCTGTTTATCGAAAAACTAGCCAGTTTTTTATGTGGCGTGGCTCCTGAGGCGGTTTTTCGGTCAATCGAATTCAAATAGGCCTTGAAAAGCTCTAAATCAGGCTTTTTCAGGCTCTTAAAATCCCTGCCAAGATCATTAAGAAAACCCTCGAAAACCATTAAATCTTGCTCATAATTATAGATAGTTTCTTGGGAGTAGTTGTTAGACTGGCGGGAGAGCAAGAACTCCTCAGTTTGGGGCAAAGAATGGGTTTTTCTAGGGCTGGTGATCATGGCTCTTAGGTGAGTGGTTATTCGTTAATAATATATTATAAATCGAGCATTTGGGATATTATACTCACTTTATCATGTGGAATATATTGTGTCAATCCCGTAAATACACGTGGCAAGGAGGTTAAAAAACCAGTCCCCTGTGGTATGATCACCGGTTTTTCAAATATTCTTTTATTCTTTCTTGATTTTCGTTTATTTTTTCGCCTTTAAAATAGATCTCAATGAACTCAACTTTGAACTTATCATTATCAAAGGCATAAATGATTCGTATTCCGCTTTTCGCGCCCCTGCCCTTTAGGGATTTGCAGGCAATTTTTTTAATCTTATAAATTTGCACAGTTTCAGTGCAAAACCCAGGAATTGGGAAAACGCTTTGATTATCTATGCGTTTGGCATGGTAAAGTTCTATGGCGTTGCGTTTAGCAATCCCTAAATCTTCTTCGAGAGTCTTGTATTTTTTGCAAAGCTGTTTTAGGTCTTTGCGAAAGGAATCAACTTCATTATATTCAATGATTTTTGTCTGCTTCGTCATATTCCCTTATCGATGTTGTGGGAGTGCGGTAGAATACTGATTCGTACTCAAGTGGCTTGCCGTTTTCTGCACTGATCCACGGAACGTCTTCGTGCGATAAATCTGAAAGTTTGCTTGCCGTTAAGTTAGCAAAACGTTGTAGCTCCGAATCAATATGATCTTTTTCTTGACCGTTTAAGATACTTAAATCTGGATCAATCTGCGGGTTTATCAAGTACTTTGTCTGCGGATATTGATAGAATTTGCTTTTTATGATTTCAATCTCTTCTCTTATCATCATATCGCTGATGAGTTTTTCAAATAATAGTGGTGTCGGACCATGATGATTTTTTAGATAAACAAGACCCATTAACTGTTCTTCATACTTTTCGTAATAATCAAAATCGATAAAATAAAGTAATTTGTATAAAACAGTCATGCCGACATTAGGTTGCCCACCAACCTTTTTCAAAATATAAAGCAAAACTTGATGAAATTTGTCTATTTTTTCTTGGGGAATGCTAATTCTAACTTCCTTCTCGCTGTTTTTTGAGCCTCTTTTTTTATTTTCTTTTATATCAATGATTGTTTTTGCGTTTTCTTTGGCATGCAAAAAATTATCAACAGAAATTCCGAAAATATCCGCAAGTTTTTTTGCTTCGGAAACGGACAACTCTCGTTTTCCTTGTTCTATCTGTATGTAGGTTGGCCGAGAAATTTTTAATTCTGATGCCAAGAATTTCTGAGTCAGGCTACATTTCTGTCTCTGATGTTGGATAAATTCTGCAAGCATGATTATTTTACTTATTCTCATCTTACATGATGTCGGATTATTTGTCAATTGTAGTGTCGGATCATTTTACATTCTATAAGGTGTCTTATTCTTTATATTCCGAAGGATTTTTGGTGTTTTGATGGATCTATTTCGATTTTTTTTGCCTCTTTGTGGTAGGTTTCAGCGGGAAACGGTAAGACGGGCTTTTTGTTATCCAAGAGATCCTTGATAGTTAGTATTTGAATTTTTGGAAATTCAAAATTCATAAACTCAACCTTGAATTTTCCGGCATCGATAACTTCTTGGATCATCGGTTTACTTGGCTCCTCTAGGGTGATAAACAATCCGCCCTCGGCGCGTTCGCGTTCAACGTCGCCTTTTAACGTGGCGATGTCGTTTCTTTGAACGCCTCCGCTTTTGACCTGAACCAAGATTTTTCCGTAAACTTTTTTGTCTTTTTGAATATCTTTCACGAAATTTATCACGCCGTCGATTCCTTTGTCTGCTCCGCGCATGTTTTCTTTACTTTTGCTTTGCGCAGGAATGGCATTTACCAAGTCTAATGCCCAATATTCAAACTCGAATCGATCTTTTTCAGCCAGGGCTTTTGCCGAGGCAATGTCTTTGGGCCTGCCGTCAATGAAAATTTCGATTCCCCTTTCTTCAAATTGATCTGCTAGCCTATGCCGAATCAAGTTTATTGCCAACATCGCGATATCAATCCCTATCCAGTTTCGGTTCAATTTTTCTGCTACGGAAACAGTTGTACCGCAACCGCAAAATGGATCTAACACCCAATCTCCTTCTTTTGAACTGGCTTTGATTATTCTTTCCAATAAAGCTTCTGGTTTTTGAGTTGGATAGCCCAATATTTCGCTAGAAGTAGATGCTTGTTGAAAAGACATAATATCTTCCCATACATCGCTGATCATTCTGCCAGGAGTTTCGTCAAGGTATTGAATTCTGCCACCAGATCTATCATCTCTGTACTTCCTTCCCGTACTATCAATTTTTTTAAAACGGACGATATATTCTGATTTATGCGGTAGATATTGTTTAGAAAAATAGAAATTATCACTTTTTGAATAGAAAAGTATTGTATCGTGTCCCCTGATCCAATTATTAGCCTGTGATTTAAACCCAGAAACTGTCTCTAAAGACCAAATTATTTCCTTTTGAAAGTTATTTTTTCCGAAAACAGTATCCAAAACGATTTTTAAATAATGACTTGCAGTTGGATCACAGTGTAAATAAATTGAGCCAGTACTTTTTAAAACCCGATGGAGTTCAATTAAGCGTACAGTCATCATTGTCAAATACGCCAACATATCGTTGTGGCCGACAAGTTTTTCCAATGCCAGCATCAAATTAGCAACCTTTTCATTGGTTTTTGTGACTAAATAATCAAAAGTATCTCTGGCTTCTTGAGTCCAGTGCCACGAATCTTCAAAAGCGTGGACTTGTGCCGGACTGTCTTGCAACCCTTCTTTGAAGATAACGTTGTAGTTCCTGTTTGAATTGAACGGCGGATCAAGATAAATCAGATCAAAAGCTCCATCTGGTATCTTTTCTCTCAGGATTTCCAGATTGTCGCCGAAAAAAAGAGTTCGATTTTTGAACATATGTTTATTATATCATCGCTCTATCTAGTTTCGGCAAAATTGATTTGCGGAGAATGATTTTGTTTATTTTTAGTGGCGCATGCGGTCTGAGGTCCTGAGTTTCAAGCGCTTTGGCAAAGATTGTGCTTGATTCTTCATCAATGGTGTAGAAGATCGTATTTCCTTCGATAACGTCGACGCCTTGGAAAATAATCAAATCAATCTGTTCTGCTATTTTTATTTTGAATAAAGCGTTTTCGAGTTCGTTTTTTAAATCAGTTGTTATTCTCTCAATGTTTGTGATTTCCAGTTGGGCAATACCGATTTTTTTGTCTTTGATTGTCTGTATTTTCAGATCTTGGGATAACGCAAAATAAAGATTTGTTGTGTCGATTTTTGATTTGGCTGCAAACAGTTGATTAACGTAATCGCTCGGCAAAGAAGCCGATCCCCTCACCCATTCTGCGGCGTCAATATCGCGCTGATTTGTGTCCGGTGTTTTGAAGTTTGTCGTGTTTGAAACTATTGCAGAATAAAGATAAACTGCCGCGTTTTGAGAGGGTGTTTGATTGTGTTCTTTGAACTGCTCTATGATTAATGTGGCACAGGAACCAACCCGTTCAATGGTTGTCTGGGCGTTGATGAACTTTTCCGTAAAAACAAGTTCCCGGTGGTCAAATATTTCAATCACCTTCTCTGGCTTGATGTTAGGATCAATATCGTCAGGGTTTGAGACATCAACAAGAATGAACTGCGCATCACCTTCAAACAATCCTGCGCGTTTTTCAATCGGAAAGTTATTCGTAAAATTCTTTACAAACTCAACCTCGAGGCCAAGGTCGCCGGAATAAATCGCTTTTGCCGGTTTGCCAAGTTTATTTATCAATTCCGAATAAGCGATTGAACAGGCAATGCCGTCTAAGTCGGGGCTGTTATAGGCAGTGATATAAATCATCAATAAATTCTAAAATATTAACCCCACTCCTGCAATCCCATATTTTGTTGTCGTGATATAATTGAATCATAAGCCGCACAAAACCTTGAGGTGTTAAGAAGGCCTTCGTATTTTATCCGGGAAAATGCGAAATGTTGCGAGCAGAACACTTTTCCTTAAGCTTCTGCCAACGAAAGGGGTGGCAAGTTAGGTTGATGCCGTTGGATCCTCGTACTTTTTCTGCTCACCTAGCCAAAGGGCCGTGCGGAATTGCAGCTTCTTTGCAGCAACTTAATCGAGCCGGTTGTGAGGTTTCGCTAATAAAGCGTAAGTGTATTGACCGGATACACAAAAAACAAAGTCGCGGAACCACCCGGAAGGCCGCGACTTTTCGCTGACAATATAAAAAATCAGGCACCCAATCGGGTGCCTGATTTTTTTAGTCTTGCGATGAATCTCCCCAAAGCATAGCGTCAATTTTTTCCCCTTGGCCGATGAGTGTCATGAAAACGGCGTAAATGAATAGCAATATCCCCGCGCCGATTCCTGTGACAATTTCATAAATATCTTTTACGCTTTTGAGTAGTTTCATGGGAGCCTCCAGATTTAATAATAAATCTGGAGGATCTTTTTGTCAAAGATTTTTATTTTACAGAACCGGAATCATTAACGCGCAGGCGTTAAAAAGCACCACCTATTTTTGATGCTTTCAGCATATCAAAAATTTCTCCTTCGGAGAACCGGAATAATTAACGCGCAGGCGTTAATTATTCCACGGCCACTGGATATTTCCCCAGTCAATGCCCGAGCCGGATGCCAGCATGCGCGCAATTTGATCAATCAAGCCCCAGCCGGTCAAAATCCCGTCTTTGATTAAATTCCAAAGCCAGACAAAAAACTTCCAGATGTTTGTTAAGACATTATCCAGCGTCCAGCCAAGAATGCTGTCCATATAATAAATTATTTTTGACCAGAGCCACTTAAACCATTCTATCGCCTTCTCCATGAAATCAGTTGCGCTTGGCAACGGTTTTTCAAAGAAATCTTTTAAAGTAATAGCTTGAGCTATCGTTCCGATAGCAAATAAAGCCACCATCAATGTTAATAAGATAAAGATAGTTTTATTTTTCATGCCTTTCAATTTTTAATTTCAGTTTTAACTTCTAATTTTCGAGTTTTGATTTTTTTATAAATACTCATACGGGTTTAACGGCGCGCCAAGTGGCAGTAAACCATACCATCGATTTTCTGTCCTGAAGCTCGATGCTGCGTAAACAGTGAAGTGCAGATGCGGTCCGGTTGCCAAACCCGTTGCTCCCATCAAGCCGATTGTTTGTCCTTGTTTGACTGATTGGCTCTGAGTAACTTGGATGCTTGAAAGATGTGCGTAAAGAGTGACAAGTCCATTGCCGTGGTCAATTGCGACCCACTTTCCATAAGCGTATTTGCCGTTATTGCCGACAGCTTTGACTCTGCCGTCGGCCGCAGCGAGAATCGGTGCGCCGGTTCCGGTTTTGGCGCCGATGTCAACGCCATTGTGGTAAGAATAATATTTCCTGGTGATACTGCCGTAGGGAACGTCGCCAAAAGCTTGTGTCTGATATCCGTCTTTAACCGGCCAGAGCAGAAGACCCTTGGTGTAGCCGGGAAGAGTATCTACATTCAGTTGTGCTCTGAGCTCTTTTTCAAGATTGATGATCTCCGCTTCAATTTGTTTTTGTTTTTCTTCTGTTTCTTTGAGAAGTTTTTGGTAAGCAGCTTCTTGGCTTTTTGTCTGTGTCAAAACCTGCTGTTTTTCACTTTTTTGATCATCGGCCGCCAGTTTCTGGGCATCAAGAGTTTTAGCCAAATTGCCATACTGCTCTTTTTTCTTTTCTGAGCTGTCGAGTGCCAGCTTCAGGCTTTCTTTCAAATCTCTCAAAAAGTTTGTTTTTTTGATGAGATTTGCCTGGAGATTGTCAAGAAAAGAAAATTCTCGGATGACATCTGAAATTCTGTTTTGTTCAAGAATTAAAACCAGTGGATCTTTGGAGCTGATCTCGTTCAACTGGCGCAGAAGCTGGATCATGACCTCTCGGTTCGTATTGATTGAAGACTCAGCGCTGTCAATGTCAAGATCCAACTCTTTCATTTCCAGAGTTGTTGCCTCAATCTTCTTTTCCGTGATGGCAATATTGTTTCTTAATTGGCTTACCTGGGTGTTGATTCTAGAGATTTCTGTATTGAGAGTTTTGGCTTTGGAGCTGTTTTTGTCAATTTCGTTTCTGTAGGCTTCGGCTTGCTTTTCCAGTTCTTGGATTTCCCTTTCTCTTTGGGAAATCTGCTCTTTTAATTCTTCCGGCGTTTGGGCGTGAACCGCAAAAAGAATAAAAGCCGAAGCAATCCAGAAAATGAAAAGTGTTTTGAAAGTTTTTGTTATCATTTTTCAAGTTTTGCAATAGCTTTCTCTATGCACATTGTGCTGCTGTTGACTCCCTTAACCTCAATGATTTCAAGGGGTCCGGGTGAAACTTTTCTGCCAGAGAGGGCAACTCTCAGGGGCCAAAGAACGCTTCCCTTGTCTTCACCGTATATTTCTTTCAATTTTTGTTCGTAAGATTCTTTATTGAAGGTTATTTCATCGAATAGCCTAAGAGCGTCAAGTGATTTTTCAAGCTTATCTTTAGTAATTTCCTCTGTCGATTCCTTCCAGATTAAAAGTTCTTTTTCGTATTCTGTTTCACGGAAGAAAATTTCCGACATTTTGATAATTTCGTTAACACCTTTGGTTTTTTCCATTGAGGCCAGGATGGCTTTTTGAACGTAAGTTGATTCGAATTTACCAAGATTGATCCCCTCTCTCATGAAGAACGGTAATAAAAATTCTACAATTTCTTGAATCGGTTTTTGTTTCAAGAAATTATTATTCAGCCAGTCGAGCTTTTCGGCATTAAAAACAGCTCCGGTTTTCTGAACCCGTTCCAAGCTGAATTCTTGTTGGAGATCGTTGATGGTGAAAATTTCTCGGTCGCCCGAAGCGTGCCAGCCCAAAAGAACAATAAAATTAATCAAGGCTTCCGGCAGATAACCTTGGTTTTTGTAGTCATCAATACTAGTGGTTGTGCCGTGGCGTTTTGAGAGCTTTGATTTATCCTGGCCAAGGATTAATGGCAGATGGGCAAACTCCGGTGGTTGCCAACCGAGAGCTTCATAAATAACCATTTGTTTTGGCGTGTTTGAGTAATGATCTTCTCCCCTGATGATGTGCGAGATCTGCATTTCGTGGTCGTCGACGACAACGGCAAAATTGTAAAGTGGTTCTTCCGTGCTTTTGGCAATGACAATGTCTCCGAAAAGAGAAAGATCAAAACTTGATTCGCCCTTGATGATGTCTTTAAAGGAAAGCTTCTTGTTCGGCATCTTGATTCTGATGACCGAGTGTTTCTTATCTTTTTGGTTTTGTTTTATTTCGGATTCCGAGAGATCACGGCACGTGCCCGGATAACGCCAGACCTCTCCCCTTGATTCTGCGTCTTGTTTTTGCGCTTCGAGAGTTTCTTTCGGGCAGAAACAAAAATAAGCCTTTTTGTCTTGCAAAAGTTTTTCAATATGTTCTTTGTAAAGTTGGGTTCTTTCTGATTGGCGGTAAGGACCATATTCGCCTCCAATATCAGGCCCTTCATCCCAGTCAAGTCCAAGCCAATGCAGACCGTCAAGAATGTTTTTTTCATACTCCGGCCTGGATCTTTCTTTGTCAGTGTCTTCAATACGCAAAATAAACGTACCACCTTTGGAACGGGCAAAAAGCCAGTTAAAAAGCGTGGTTCTAGCAGTACCAATGTGCAGAGCTCCGGTTGGTGACGGCGCCATCCTGACGCGAATGTTGCCGCTAAAACCCTCTAATTTTTTTTGATAAGCAGCCATTTTAGTTGTTTGTGATCAGTTATCAGTTTTCATGCCGGACAAAACCAGAAGCTGTTTGGCAATTGTTTCCGCGGCTTTTGGTTTGGCGAATTCCTTGGCCATTTGTGACATCTGCAAAAGTTTATCTTGATTGTTTAACAGACCATTGAGACCATCGTAAAAGAAATGCGGTTTTAAATTGTTTTCTTCATAAATAATCGCGGCGCCATTTTTTGAAAACGCATAAGCATTATCTCTCTGGTGATCTCTTGCGGCCGTCGGCAGGGGTATTAAGATTGAGGGTTTTCCTGTTGCCGCGATTTCAAAAATGCTCCCCGATCCGGCTCTGGAGATAATCAAATCACAGGCGGCATATGCTTGGCTAATTTCTTCTTCATTCATGAATCCAAAAAGACGATATTTAGCTCTCTCTTCTTTAGCGTGGCCGCGGAGAAGGAACTCGGATTCCCTGGAGATTTCGGGGTAATTTTTTGTGCCGCATTGATGAATAATCTGCAGTTCCGTGATGGCCCTTGGCAGAATCGCCAGCACCAGATCGTTTATTTTTTTCGCACCCTGTGAACCGCCATAGACAAAGATTGTTTTTTTGCTTGATTCCAAATTAAAAAACTTTAAAGCCACATCTTTATCTTTTTCTTTGAAAAAAGTTTTTCGCACCGGATTGCCGGTGAAAGCGGTTTTTTCAAATGGAAAGAATTCAATTGTTTTTTCAAAAGAGATGGCAATTTTTGAAGCCATATTTTTTGCCAGCTCGTTGAGCCTGCCCGGAGTGGCATCTGATTCGTGGACAAGAAGTGGAATTCTGTATGCGGCCGAAACAAACAAAACCGGGGCCGCACCATATCCGCCTTTGGAAAAAACCGTGTCGGGCATGATTAGCCAAAGATGCCAAAGGCTTTGGATCAAGCCGATAGCTACTCTGACCAAGCTCATGAGTTTTGTTATTGGATTATCATTGTTGCTTGGGCTTTCACTGGATATGCTGATGACCCTGATCCCCTTTTCCTCAAAAGCTCTTTCATCAAACGAAAACGGTCCGGTTGTCGGCCCGACATAAGTCAGTTCAAGTTCAAGATTTTTCCCGTCAGATTTTTGAATCATTTCTTCGGCTACGGCTAAAAGCGGGAAAATATGGCCGCCAGTGCCGCCTCCGGTCAAAACAATCCTGATTTTTTTATTGCCAAATAAGCTCATTTTTGGATATTATAACATGGTTCTTAGCGCTCCTTGTCCTGCCATTCGGACTGCGCCGGCTATTGACTTATTGCTAATACGTGGTATAATGATATTGTGGAGCGTTTAAAAGTCCAATATTGCGCTTAACGCGCAACTCAAGGGTTTGTGCTTTGCGGCCGACCCTTATCCCTTTTTTCAAAAGGACTACGCTTCCCAAAATAACAGCTTCGTGAGTAATCGCGAAGCTGTTTCTTGTTTCATTAAAAAGTTATTTTTGTACAGTATGTTTTGAAATATTCAGTAAAAGTCCGGACATGATCAAGGTAGTGATCAATGATGAGCCGCCATAGCTTAAAAATGGCAAAGGAATGCCGGATAACGGAATTAAGCCGCTGATGGCGGAGATGTTGAACAAAAATTGAAAAACAATCGCAAAAGTAATGCCAAAGCTTAAAAACCTCGGAAAGTTGTCGCGACTTCTTCTTGAAATATTAAATCCCTGCCAAGCAAAAACACTAATCATGATTAAGACGATGGTGACGCCGACAAATCCGGTTTCTTCGGCGAAGATCGCAAATACCGAATCCCCCATGGTTTCCGGTAAAAACTCGAATTTTTGTCTTGAATGGCCGAGCCCGACTCCGGTCATGCCGCCGGAGCCGATGCTGATCAAGGCTTGATTGATTTGATAGCTTTTGCTCAAAAGATTTTGTTCTGGTTTAAAAAAAGTCATCAGACGATCGCGTCGATACGGTTCTGTCCACAGAAAAATTCCAAGGATGATCGAAGCGATTATGGCAATGGGAACTATTTTTTTGACAGGCGCACCAGCGACAAAAAACATCGCAAAAGCGATAATCAGAATAATCACCAGCATGCCGAAAGAATGTTGAGCTAAAAGGATTGCGGTGGTCGATCCGATGATTACTAAAAATGGAAAGATCGTTTCAAGGAAATTATTTAAAGAATTCTGTTTTTTTGAAAAAAAGGAAGCCAGATAAATAATAAAAGTGATCTTGAAGAATTCTGCCGGCTGGATTGATATCGGGCCAAGGTAGATCCATCTGGTTGCTCCTTTTTGTTCGGCGCCCAAGCCGGGAATAAAAACCGAAAGAAGCAACATAAAACCCAAAATCAAAATGACAAAGGAAAGTTTTTTCCAAAGGTTAAAATCAATTTTGTAAGTCAAAAAAAACGCCGCCAATCCGATTGCCAAGAATAGCAGCTGCTTTTTAAAATAAAACAAAGCATCGTTCGTAATCTGCAAGGCTCGGATTGATGAAGCGTCGAAAACTAAAAACAATCCCAGGAAAATAAAAATACCAAGGATGGCAAAGATGATTTTGTCAGGCTCGTGTCCACGCATGACCTATTATAAGGTTCAAAATGACAATTCGCCAGTTGATGGACCAAATTACAGATAATATTCAAACCTCAAATAACCGAACTTGATTATTTTCGGTTATTCACTTTTCGGAAATCGAGATTTTTTTGCTATTTGATGCCAGGCTTTTGGGATTTTTTATTTTGTCCGAGCCAGAACTCAACGATCATCGGGCTGGCAATGGCAATTGAAGAGTAAGTGCCGACGCCGATACCGATTAACATTGCCAGAATAAAGTATTTCAAAGTGTAGCTGCCCCAGAAATAAACCGCGGCTAAGGCCAGGATAGCCGTCAAAGAGGTATTAAAGGATCTAACCAGGGTTTCGTTCAGTCCCAGGTTCACCAGCTCGACGAAATTTTTTGTGTTCGAAGTTCTGATTTTTTCTCTGATTCTATCGAAAACGACAATGGTATCGTGGACGGAAAACCCCATGATCACCAGCATGGCGGTGACAAAATTAACGTCGATCTCAACATGTTTGAAATTACCTAACCAAGCAAAAACTCCCAATGGGATAACGACATCGTGGAATAAGGTGAAGATCGTTGCTAGACCGTATTTCCATGAGGCAACGGGTCTGGAAGCGTGTCTGAACGCATAGGTAATGTAAAGCGAGATGCCAAGAACCACCATGACGATGGCTTGTAATGATTTCGATTGCAAGGTCTTGCCGACAGTCGGGCCAATCGTTTCGAATCTTAGTTCTTCAAAGTCTTGAGAAAAATCTTTGAAAGAAGCAACCAGTTTTTGATGGTCTGTTTCGTTGATCTCCTTGGTTCTGATCGAAAATATCCCTTCTTCTGATTTTTGTACCAAAAGTTCTCCCTGAATCTGGGGCTTTAATAATTCTTCCACCTTTATTTTTTCCGGAGAGTTGTCTGTGAATCTGAATTCCCAAAGACTGCCGCCGGTGAAATCAATGCCGAATTTCAAACCCCACAAGATCAAGGCGGCAAGACTTAAAGAAATGGTGATGCCGGAGATGATGTAAAAAATCTTTCTTTTGCTGATGATGTCATACATAAATTTAAGTCAAAATTAAAAGTTAAGGTGTGCGATTTCTTGTTTTTGGTTTTGATTATTTTGGATTTTTAATTTCACGTTTACTTTTTGGTCTTTGAATCTTGAATTCGCCTCACGCCCTAAACCACAGCTTATGATTCACTCCTTTTGGCGACATGAAAGCCATGATTAATGTTCTTGAAACAAAAATAGCCGAAAACATACTGACAATCACTCCGATCAAAAGAGTTAAAGCAAAACCTCTGACAACCGAGGTGGTGAAAAAGTAAAGCACTAAAGCAGTGATAATTGTTGAAACATTGGAATCTCTGATTGACGGCCAAGCTCTCAAGAACCCTTCTTTGACAGCCGCGTTTACTTCCCGGCCCTGTTTCAGTTCTTCTTTTATTCTTTCGAGAATCAGGATATTGGCATCAACAGCCATGCCGATAGATAAAATAAAGCCGGCAATTCCAGCCAAGGTCATGGTGACGGGAATCAGTTTGAAGATGATCAAAACCAATGGCACGTAAACAATTAAGGCAATAACGGAGAAAAAGCCGCCGAGCCGATAAACAAAGATCATGAACAAACTGATGATGACGAATCCAATCAGGCCGGAAAACAAGCTTTTTTCCAGTTCTTGAAATCCAAGTGTACCGCCGACAGAACGTTGCGAAATCAAATTAATTGGTACCGGCAGGGCACCCTGATTAAGATTCCTTGCCAGAGTTTTTGCTTCTTCAACGTTGAACTGGCCGGTGATTTGGGCTGAGCCGTTATTAATAGCCTCTTGAACTGTCGGCGCCGATAACGGCACGCCATCAATAAAGATGGCAATTCTTTTGCCGATATTTCTCAGGGTTAATTCTTCAAATATTTTTGCGCCTTCTTCGTCAAAATTGAGTAAGACATTTGGTTGGTAAGTCGTTTGATTAAACTGAACTTCGGCTTTTTCTAGGTATCTACCGGTTAAAGAAGTTGCTCTGAAATAAGGATCTTCGAGCATGGCTCTCGGATCATTATTTTTTTGGGCTTCAAGAATCACGGCAGTTTCAGTTTCTTCGCGTTCCTCTTTGAACTCCAAGAACGGCGTTTGGCCAATAGCTTGAATAGCCTGGTTAATATCCTTGATGCCAGCCAGTTCGACAATCAAGCGCCATTCTGAGCTGGCTTTTGAGATTTCAATTCTTGGTTCTTCTACGCCGAAAATATTAATTCTTCTTTCGATGACGTCTTTCAAACCCTCGAGGGCCTGAGATTTTTCTGATTCAGGGATGTTTGCGAGGTCGGTTGAATAAGTTAAGGATGTGCCACCGGCAATATCTAGCCCGAGCCTGAATGTTTTTGGATTGAATCCGGGCAGTTTTAAAAACGAGATTTTGCTATTGATAAAATTAGCGGCCTGATTGTATGGTTCCGGGTAAACAAAAATTGCTGCAGCAATTGTCAGGATTAAGATCAAGCCCAATAATGACCAGGCTTTTTTCTTTTCATTAACAAGGACAGAAAACATAAAAAATGTATTAAGTAGTTTGTGGTAAATATTTAGAAAAGTTCAAGTGGATTCGGGATTTATTAAAGCATGAAAATCAACCTATTTCAATTGAGTTTTCAGTGCAAAAATGATAAAATTTTTTAATTAGAATTAAACTTCCTCCCGTAGCTCAATTGGTAGAGCAATGGCCTTTTAAGCCAGTGGTTCTGGGTCCGAGTCCCAGCGGGAGGACAAATCTATGAATGATACATTTTGTGTTTATGTCATTCAAAACCATTTAAGCAAAAAGATTTATATTGGCTACACCTCTGATTTATCCGTTCGGCTTAAAAGGCATAATCAAATACTACCAAGTAAAAAATCTTCTTTTACCTATAAAAATCATGGAATTTGGAAAGTTGTTTATAAAGAGATATTTAATTCAAAAGAGAAAGCGCAAGATAGAGAAAAAGAATTGAAAACTTCTCGAGGCAGAGAATTTATTCATAATTTTCTTAATGGTAGATCCGTCAACTGACGGACTTTAAGCCAGTGGTTCTGGGTCCGAGTCCCAGCGGGAGGACATTTCGGCGTAAACAAAAAATAAACCGCCCCTTTTGGCAACTTCAAGTTTTTAAGAATTTGAAGACAAATCTTTGATTTGACTAAATCAGTTTTCTGGTTTATGATTTTGCTATCAAACCAAATTTTGCGAGGAGGCAAAATAATGAAGATCTCGGTTTTAATATTGTTTGGGCCGACACCGGGTAATGCCTGGTATGGTGTGGCACGAAGGGGTATTCACTCACTCCTGTGGCGACGGGGTTTTGATGGTTCGCTGACCCTTAGGTACAGGGAAGAATCAGGGCTCGAAATTCGTTGCGCGGTGGAGCGCTACCTTCCCGTGGCAATTGCCTGCGATCTGGCAGAAAATATGGCTAAGATCGTTAGGGACGCGAGCGCGTCATCCGGCGTATGCCATGTCTTTCAAGGGTCAGATGCGGAAACACCTTTCGTAACCAAGAGATTCTGAGACAAAGGAGACAAAATGTCTGATTTTTGCACTGTCCATAAACTGCCCTTCGGAAATCTAGTAAGGGGGTATCAGTATTTTCTTTATGTCACTGGCAAGGGTTACGCCACCGAAGATGCTGTCACTTTCGTTGATGCAGTATCTAACGGCGCGGTCTCGTTTTCCGAACCAGAGAGTCTTTGCCGTTTTGTCAAAGGTTGTGGCTGGACGATTGCCGAAGACTTACCAGAAGAGGTTAAACAGGCCTGGAAATCCGGTTAATCTTGATCACGTCACGCAATCAGCCACCCCGAATTGGGTGGCTGATTTATTTTATAGTCCAATTTCTTCTGCCACTGCTTGCATTGATTTCAAAGAAATTGTAATGAATTCCTCGAGGCTCAAACCGATTTTTTCCTGGCACATGGCAATCTCATCTCGGCGCGTGCCTTTGGCAAAGTTTGGTTCCCTGAATCTTTTCAAAATCCTCTCAACTGTCACATCAGCGATTTTTTTGTTTGGCAGGACCAAGGCCGTGGCGACAATCAAGCCCGTTAAAGAATCACCGCAGAAAATCGTCCAGTCCATCAATGTTTTTGGTTCGGCGCCGGTATTGTGCCAATTATGAGCCGCCATGGTATAAGCAATATTTTCAGGAATTTCATATGCTTTTTCTCTTGCCCACTTTGTGATTTGAATTCCTTGCATATTGTCAGGCACGCCTTCGCAGTAATCGCCGTCGTGTAATAAGCCGGCTATCCCCCACTCTTCTTTGGTCCCTGAAAGTCCTTGTTCTGATTTGCCTCGATTTTTCAGTTCGTCATAAATGCCCTCCATTAAAGCTTTCAAAGCCAACATGTGTTTAACAATGTTTTCGTTTTTGACATGTTCGCGGATTAAACCTAACGACTGCTCTTTACTTATCATGATTTGTTTTTAATTTTTAGTTTCGAAATTTGAATTATGCTTTTATATCGCTCGCTATCGCGTTTGACAATCTCATTAAATCATCTGTCGGAATTTCAAAGATGGCATTTGGCGTCCCTGCCGCCGACCAGACTTTGTCAAATTTTATAAGATCTTCATCAATGAAAACAAATTTGATTGGTGTTTTGTGGCAAAAAGCCGGTACGCCGCCGATTGGGAATCCTGTTTTTTCATAAACAAAATCTGCATCAGCCTTGCCGATCTGTGGATTTTCTATTCTCAAATTCTTAAGAATTTGAGAATAGGTTTGAAATAGTGCGTTTCTGAGCTTTTTTTCGGAAACCCGATTTGGTCCAGAAGTGATGACCAGGATCGGTTCTTCTACGATGCTTTCGGCCGGAATCCTTACCTCTGGCGTTAGAGTTGTCAATTTGAAAATAATGCTCTTGGCGATTCTGGCGAGTTCGCACCCGGCTTGATTGGCGGCGTCTTGCGAGGTCCTGGTGGTTTCAGAAAACTCAAGCACTTTCACGGCCACGCTGTTTTTGTTCAGAAAATTTTGAATTATTTGAGATTTATTCATAAAGCTCAAATTTTCAGATCTTTTGGCGCCAGAATTACCTGCCTGATATCTTCCGGCTTCAAATATGTATCAACAGCTTTTTCAATATCCTTGATTGAGATCGATTCTATTTCTTTCATTATTTCTTTGTAGCTTTTTGGTTCTTCGCCGTGAAGAATATCATGGGCGGCATTTTCAATTATTCTTCCCGGATTTTCAAATGACAATGAAAGTCTGCCGAGGATTAAATCAATGGCTCTTTTTCTCAGACTTTCATTGTTTTTATTGTTCTGGACAACGTCCATTGCTACTGTTATGGCTTCTTCATATTTTAACGGGTCTGTACCGATATAAATTCCCCAAAATCCAGCCTCAGCGTATCGATCGGAGATGGTTCCTGTGTGATAGCATAGTCCTCTTTTTTCTCTCAGTTCCTGGTAAAGAGGAAATGAAGATCCACCATCAATCATTGATGCAAAAAGTTCGAGCGTCAAGGAGTCTTTTGTGTCTGACGCCGCCGTCATCGAAGCAAGGATCAACTGTATTTGCTGGATATCAGATTTTTTTTCAATCTGTCTTCTTTCTGTATATTTTTCTATTTCTATTTTTTTACGATTGGTCGGATTCAACTTTCTCCTGTTGGAGAACGACTGGTCAAAAAGTTTTTGGGCTTCGTTCGGTAATATATTGCCCGCCACGACAATCGCAAAATTCGCGTTGTTATAGTATCTATTCAGGAATTTTTCAAAATCTTTTTTCTCAAAAGACAAAACTGATTCGGACGTTCCCAAGCCCGATCTAGACAACGGATGGTTTTGGTACAGAAATTTAAAAGTGGCCATTTGTAGAAATCTTCCGGGATCGTCATTCCACATTTTTATCTCTTCGGCAATATTTTGCATCTCAATTTTGATCTTATCTTCTGGAATGCTTTGATTGTTGATAATTTCGTTCAAAAAGATACCGATAGTTTCTTGTTTTTCTTGTGGTACTCGGCAGTAGAAAAAAGTTCCTTCTTTTGTGGTGAAAGCATTGTGATAACCGCCGAAATCTTCGAGGTACGCGCCGACCCGTTGGCTATCTTGGAATATTTTTGTGCCTTGAAAAACCATATGTTCTAAGGCATGAGCCAATCCGGCTTCTTTTGGCCAGATTTCGTCTCTGGTGCCGGCTTTGACCAGAACTCCGGCCGCGACGGTGTTGGCGTGCGGCAAATTCATGACGTAAAGCGGTACGCCGCTAGAAGTTTTTAGCTTTTCAAAACTAAGGTTTTTCATAAAGAAGTTTTAAATTCCAATCCTCTGTCATCAACGAAAATATAATTGCCGCCGCGAGGTTTGTTGAAAATAATCTTGTGACACTTGAAGCCATGCTCCCTCAACCAGTTCTCGGTGATTTCTTTGTGTTGTTCGTTTGTTCGTGAGGTGAAAAAAGTAATAATATTTCCGGCTTCAAAAAGAGCGTTGATTTTTTCTTTGGCACCCGAAATTTCCGAAACGATTTTCATTCTTTCGATGTCTTCATTAGGGCAGTCTTCACAGATAATGCCGTCAATGTCGACAATATAGTTTTTTAAGTGATCCGGAAGCTTTGGGCTTTTGGTTTGTCCGTTTTTAGTGATTTCAATGAGGTTGTCGTTCATTTTTAAACGAGTTAAGATTATTTAAGTTTTAATTTTAGCATATTTCATGAGGTTTGGAGCGCATCTATCGATAGTCGGAGGCTATTCAGAAGCCTTAAAAAGAGCACAAAATATTGGTGCAGATAGTTTGCAGATATTTTCTTCGCCGCCAAGAAACTGGAGGTTGAATAAACCAGACAAAAAATCAGTTGAGCTATTTTTGCAAACGAAAAAAGAACTCGGCATAGATCCTGTTTATTTCCACGCAACTTACTTGATTAATCTGGCCGGAGAGGATGCGGTGGCCGAAAGATCCGTTGAGTTTTTAATCAAAGAATTGAATATTGCTTCAACGCTTGGAATTCGGGGTTCAATCATTCATCTTGGTTCTTTCAAGGGTCACAAAACTCAAGAAGCATATAAAAAGTTTTTGAAAAACATTGAAAAAGTGTTATTAAAAATTCCACAAGACTCAATGTTTATTATTGAAGGTGCGGGCAACAGAAAAATCGGCGTTACCTTGGAAGAAATTGCCGAAATTATTAATGACTTGGAAGACAAAAGAGTCAAGGTTTGCCTCGATACTTGTCATCTTTGGTCAGCTGGATATGACATTTCTGACATCAAAAAATTTGATCAGTTTTTAAAAGAGTTTGATGCGAAAATCGGGTTAGAAAAACTTGAGGCTTGGCACGTTAATGACAGTCGTGATCCTTTTGCTAGTTTACGCGATCGTCATGAAAACATCGGACAAGGCACAATGGGTTTAAAAACTTTTAAAGCTTTTTTGAATAATAAAAAAATAAATGACCGAGCATTTATTATTGAAACTCCGGGATTTGATGGTAATGGTCCGGATAAAAAGAATTTAGATATTTTAAAAAAGCTGGCAACCAATGCTAGCACTCCTTAGGCTATGATTATTCAGCTTTTTGGCATCCCGGGCAAAAATATGTTCCCCTGCCGCCTAAGGAGATTCTCTTGATAATTGAACGGCATTTTCTGCAAGATTCACCGGATTTGCCGTAAACCGAAAAGTGGTTTTGATAAGTCCCCCGAGTGGTGTCGGGGTGAATGTAGTACTCGTCTGAAGCGCCGCCGTATTTCAAACCAAGTTTCAAAACTTTAATGATGTTTTCTCTCAAGCCGTTAACCTGTTTTGCGTTTAGCGTGTTTGCCGGCATGGCGGGATGGATTTTTGATAAATATAACGATTCATTAGCATAGATATTGCCGATTCCGGCGATTTTTTCTTGGTCAAGCAAAACTGTTTTGATCGGTCTTCTGGTGTTGGTGAGTGCTTTTGCAAAACTTTTTTGATCAAAATCTTTTCGAAATGGCTCAATGCCGTATTTTTGCAGTTCTTTATCAAGTTGAACATTTGTCAAAAGCTTTATCCACCCAAATTTTCTCATTTCATTGAAAAAAAGTTTCCCCCTCCCGATTGTCAGAATGACCCGGGTTGATTTTGAGGGTAAAAACTCACCAACAGTCGGGATGACTCTTTTCAGCTTGATTTTTTGTCCGCCAGCTGGCGGATTGGATTGCCAGATGAGCTGGCCGCTTAACTTTAAATGGATAATCAAATTTTTTTGATGAGTCAGCTTGATGATCAAGAGTTTTGCTCGTCTTTCAACCGCAATAATTATTTTTCCAACAACAAGTTTGGGATTTTGCGGAAACTGTTTTTTTGATAAAACTTCAACTTTCGTGATTTTTTTATTCAAAATCGCTTTCTTAAGCTGTCGTCTTATTGTTTCGACTTCTGGAAGTTCAGGCACGATTCATTAATAGATTATTTCTGTATTGGGCAACATTGTTTTCAGTTGGCCGATGCTTGTTTCAGAGAATGTGTTGTTTTTAAGATTAAGAGTTTTGAGATTATTCTTTAAGTTGGCAATCTCGTTGGGAAAGGTGTCAATCTTATTGTTACTGAAATCAATGGCTTCGAGCTTGTATAGCTGTCCGATCTCGGCCGGAATTCCTGTTAGTTGGTTATCAGAGGCGTCAATGATCCTGAGATTCGACATTTTTCTGATTTCTGCCGGCAAGGCTCCGGTAAGTTGATTGTGATCGACATAAAACTCCTCTGTCTTTGAAAGATTTCCGATCTCTGCCGGCAAGGACTTTAGGCCCTTGTTCGACAAGTTTAATGTTTTTGAACCGGTAATAGTGTTTAGAAAATTATCCGGAATAATTTGTGTAATCTTTTGGGGTTCGCGTTGAACGATTTGCGAAATTAAAATCGATCCTGCGAAAATCAACGGAACGATTAAGAGAAAAATTAGTTTTATCATGTAGTTATTGTAGCAGTTTTATTCGACCCCAGATTAGCCAAGCCTCATTTGCTATAATTGTTTATGAGACATCGGAAAAATTAATTTCTTACTGATCCATGAAAAAAAGCTATCTTATTTACGGCGGCTCCGCTGTACTTCTCTTGGTTGTTGTCTTGCTTTTGGTTTATTCAAGTCCCGGACAGCCAGTTTTACCGGTGTTGGCCCCAAGCCCGACTCCAATAATTTCAGTTTCGCCAACGGAGTCTCCGGTTATTTCTTCTGCGGCGTCATCGCTGCCAACCTCTCCTTCTGAAGCTCCTCGAACCGGAGCTGTCAGGGATTTTGTCTTCACCGCCAGCGATTTCAAATATTCTTTAACGGAATTAAGGGTTAAAAAAGGAGATCTTGTGAAAATTGTTTTACAGAATAAAGAAGGATTTCATGATCTAAAGATAGACGAATTCGGAGTCGCAACTGAAAAGCTTCGGGTTGGGCAAGAAGATGTAGTAGAGTTTGTTGCCGATAAAATCGGTACTTTCGAGTATTACTGTTCGATTGGATCTCACAGGTTAATGGGTATGAAGGGTAATTTGATTGTCGAATAGTCCTTCTGTTTTGCGCTGTTTTACAGAAGAGACGGTTTTAAAATTCAACATTGGGGTTTGAGCAGTTGTCACTAATCCTTGCAATTGCGATGATTAGTGACAAAGGTCTATTGTATAAATTTGAAGCTTGAAAGCATCATCTCTTGGAGTTTCCTGACGCCCGCGTTAATTTCTCCGGATCTGATAATTAAATCTCCGGTGAAGGGATCGCAGTTTTCGAGTGGGATCGGTTGATCTCCTCGCATGCAAACCAGTCTTTGGTTTGGCATTTTGGCTCCGGAAAAAATGAAACCAGATTCCTGCCAGGATCTCGGTTTTTTTGAAAAGCTGATAAAAGTCGCCCAAGGCGTTCCGTCTTCAAGAATGAAGTCGGTTGCTTGCGCTGTTTTTTCGGTTAACGCGACGTTGCTTTCTTGATATTCCCCGTTGATTCCTTCAGTCGGATATCCGTAAGGGAAAACAGAAACGTGATCTGCGTCTGAAAAATGAATATATGGCTGCACTATGAATTGTGAATTTTCTGTTGGCGGATAGAAATTGAATATTGGTGCGATCTGGTCACTGGAAAAGTCTGAGACCATCCATTCTCGAGGATATTTGATTTCGAAATTAAACTTTGCGTTTCTGTAGGTTGACCATTCGTCTTGAACTATCGGCGTTGGCAAAATTTCTGTCAAATTCTTCGTTGGTTTGTTGCCAAGGATGCCGTAATAGATAAACATAAATCCGACCACAAACAAAGAGGTCAGGATTGAAAAACTATTCTTCAATATATCAACCAGCCGGTTGGTCGGTTTCTTTGAGTGTTCCATTTTCAATAATCAAGTATTTGCTGACTTTGACAGAAGGTTGGGTAGTCATCGGGTCCTCTGGTTTTCTTTCGGCATAGTTCACGACGACGGTGCTGCCAAGAAAATTTATGTTTTGTGGCGCGATTCTGTCGCCTAGCAAGATCGCGTTCGTGCCCCGGAAACTCCCTGTTTCATTGATAGCCGCGGCGACATAAAAAAATGTTCCTGAGCCTCCGGGGCTTTGCGTAAACATTAAAATTGCGTCTTCATCATCGTCTTGATCGAGGTCTTTATAGACCGGGTTTAAAAAGATTTGAGAATTCTGAAGTTTTATTTCTTGATTTTCCACATAGTACGTTGCATTTTCAGGAAAAATAATCATATCTTTTTTATAAATATTTTTCAGAACAAAAAATGAAAACAAAACGGCAAAGAGAATCATTATTGATCCGATCAAGATTGTTTTTTTGTTGTTCTCTAGACCGTTCTTTAAAAACTTAATTTTCACGATTTATTTGACATCCAATAACTCTACTTCAAAGATTAATGTTGCATTCGGGGGAATAACGTTTGGTACACCCGATTCGCCGTAGGCCATTTCCGGCGGGATTGTCAATTTCCTTTCACCGCCGATTTTCATGCTTAAAATCCCCTGTTCCCAGCCCTGAATCACCTGGCCTGCGCCAAGAGTGAAAGAAAACGGTTGGTTTCTGTCATAGGAGCTGTCGAATTTTTTGCCGTCGAGAAGCTTGCCGACATAATTAACAGTAACAATCTTTCCGTTTTGCGCCTCAAGGCCATCTCCTATTTTTAAATCTTCAATTTTCAAATTATTATTCATATTTGTGTATCCATCAAAATCATTAATATTTTTTTGCTTGTTTGTTGCGTAATAGATTGTTGAGGCGAAAATAATCAAAATCGCCAAACTTATTAAAATTTTCTGTATATATTTTTTATTCATGAAGTTTTTATAATAATCTTTTTATCTTTGATTCTGATTTTAGACCGGCTTCATTTGAGATTATCTCTAGATCGCGTGAAGAAATTCCTAATGGTTCAATCAGATTTTCCGGCGCAAAAGATTCATCAAAAAAATGGTTGCCATGCAATCCGCCCACACTAATGATCCCGACGCACGGTGGTATTAGTTTTGCCACGGTGGCATGTTCGTAGCCAGAAGCCACAGCGGCATCGTCTATTTTAAAACTTGTTTGTTGATACCACTGGGCAAGGATATAAGCTGCCAGTTTTTTTCTTCTTTGTTGGTCAGATACGTTAACCATCTTTATTGAGCTTTATGTTAAAATTATCTTAACATGGATAAGATTTTTGTTGAATATCCTGAAACTTGGGGAAATTATCAGCTTTTAGATTCAGGCGGCTGCAAGAAACTGGAGCGGTTTGGTGATTTCAGAATCATCCGGCCTGATCCGCGAGCCATCTGGTTGCCTAGTTTGCCGGAATCGGAGTGGCATGAAGTCTTGGCACAGTTTTCCGGAAGATCAAAGGCAGATGGGAAATGGCAAAAAATAAGCACGATACCCGATAGGTGGGAAATTAACTGGCAAGACTTTAAGTTTCTGCTCAAGTTTTCTGATTTTAAAAATATTGGTATATTCCCCGAACAAGCTTCAAATTGGGAGTGGTTGAGGAGCGCGCTCCGAAATCCTGAGCGAAGTCGAAGGACCGAGGATTATCCATTGCGAGTCTTGAATCTTTTTGCATACACGGGCGCGGCTTCAGTCGTGTGCGCAAAATTCGGAGCTGAAGTAACGCATGTTGATTCGGTAAAAAGTATTAACTCTTGGGCAAAAGAGAATGCGAAGTTGAACGCTGTGTCAGAGGAGCAGATTCGCTTTCTCGAAGACGATGTTTTAAAGTTTGTCATGAGAGAAGCGAAACGCGGCAATAAATATGATGGCATTATCATGGATCCGCCACGTTTCGGCCATGGTATCAAAGGCGAAATCTGGAAACTTGCTTTTGATCTGCCAAAACTTGTTTTTGAATCTCAAAAAATATTGTCCCTTGATCCGGTTTTCTTCTTAATAAATGCTTATACGGCCGATTTGTCATCAATCGCTTTGAAAAATCTTTTGGAAAACGTAACAAAAAAATTTGGTGGCAAAATTGAGTCAGGAGAGTTAGTCTTGAAAGAAAAATCAGCCGGACGCTTGTTGCCAAGCGGGATTTTTGCCAGATGGCAAAGATAAAACCGAAGAAACAAAACGCTTCTTAGGGTTTGCCAATCAGGGAAATTGGGGTATAATTTAGCAAATTCCAATGACCTTTTAAGGAGGCACGAATGCAAAGAAACAGAGTCCTTGTGGCGGATCGGTATTTTTCCCTTCCGTGGGTAGCCGTAGATATGATTTTTGTGTCAGCAGGCGGGAAAATGTATAAAGCATACAGGGTCCTGGAAGTTGGGCCCATGAAACGTGAAAATGGGGAATGTATTTACGCGGCGCCAAAGCTTGAGGAAATAAGGCTGGATCCTGAGAAACATCGAGGATGGAAACCTGGTCGGATGGCAGCCAGGTGGGCTATTGTCGCGGCTTTCAGATACGAGGGGTACGGCAGCGTGGTCATGGCCAATAAATGCAGGATTTAATCAAAAAGCAACCGTCCCGCTCAGCGGGACGGTTTTGCTGTTTATCGGATATAAACGCAGTATGGTTCTATCAACTCGTAAGAACATTTGATTTCTACAGAAGATTCATCTTTACTTGAGCTTAGTGAATAGACTCCGAGAGCCTTATCAACTCGGCTCCTAAAATAATTATTAAGAGTTTTGTCAAAATGTGGGAATAAGCCGGTTTTCATAAAGATTTTGTAATCAGAGAGATTAATTCTTTTATTGAGCCTTTTTAGATTTTTGCCGCAAACAGCAAAATGCGGTTTTCGCGTGTTGCCGACTAATAAAACCTGTTTTGGCAGTTTTTGCCAATGAATTTTGTCCTCTGAAAACTCTGTAAATTTTCCTTGTTCTGTTGTGCTATATGATGATTTTGTTTCTATGAATAAGCCAATAACTTTACTTGATTGCGAAGATTTTACAAAAGCATTAACTAAACCCGGTCGGCAAAACACACCGGAGTATCCCCAGAAGAATTTGCCGATTGCTCTCTCTTCTTTTTGCTTAATTTTAATGATTTCTTCCAAGCCGTAGCCGCAGTATGGTCCGGCTTTCATTAAGAGAATGTGATTATATCTTGTCATGTTCCAGATGTTTTTCCAGAACAGCGATTTTCTCACTATCTTTTTTGAGATACTTTATTTTTCTCCACTTTCTTTTTAGTCCCATTTTGTAAATTTGAAGCAGATCGCGAACGGATATTAGGTAATAATAATTGTTCCTCGCCTCAAACTTTTTCTTTTTTATTTTACGCTTGGATATTTTTTCTATGTTTTCAAAACTCTCAAAAGACAGGGTTTTTTTGTCTTTGGCAAACTCGTGAATATGATTCGGGTCTTGTTTGTATCCAAATTTCTCAATTAAGTCTTTAAAGAAATTAAATCTTTTTTGCAAAAACTGTTTTGGGATTATAAAATCAATATCCCCAACACTTTTGGGGAATCCAGCAATTTTATAGCATAACAAAGAACCGTATAGACACGGAGTAATCTTATTTTTATTTAAGATTTTTGATACTTTCAAAAATAATTCAAATGCCTTTTTGCTGTTTACCATCCTGATTACCGATAACTAATTACTATTAACTAAGCTCTCTTCAAACTCCAAAATTCCTTTGATATCTGGAGAGTATTTTGAAACATCCGGGAAATCAAGGCTTACAATCCGTGAATAAACAGTTTGGACAAGCTTTGACAAACGGTCAATGAAATCTTTTTCAAGATTAAGTTCAAGAATCGGGTTGTCGTTTTTTGAGGCCTCAATAAATTCCAAGATTCCTTGGTTAATTTTATACTTTAAAAAATCTTGCGAATTTTCAATCAAAAGCTTATAAAATCCAAGCTGGTTTTTGTATTTATAAGCCTTGATTTTTTCATACTCTCCCTTGCCCTGCCAGTTACTTAATGACTGGCCGGTTTTCAGATCAAAAACGATAATTTCTTTGGGATCCATCTCTTTAATTTTATCAATCTTGCCCGTGAGCAAAGCTTCGCCCAAAACCACTCCCCTGTTCCTAAAGTTGACTTCAATCTGATCGGTTTGGCTAAAATTATTTTGGTTTCTATCAAAATAATTCTTCAGAATTAATCTTCCTCTTAATAAGTATTGAGAAAAATCTTGATCACCTAACCTTTCATTTTTCAAGGCTTGTTCAAACTTTTGCAGCAAAAAATCAAGCTTTGGTAATTCTCCTTGGTTTTTAAGATAAACATGAAGCTGCTCAACGGCTTTGTGGATAGCCGAACCAAAAGACCCGGATGGACTCTTGGCTTGTGGAAAAAATAAAAGGTTCTGTTCAATAAAGTTTTGCGGACCGCCTCGAGAAAGGTCAAGAAAATTATTCAGATGCGTCGGGCTTAATTTATATTCTTGGAGAAACTGTTCCAACAAGATTTTTTCGTTATTTTTAAAAGGTGGTGCATGCAAAGCCAAAATCGGGCTTGAAATTGCTTCAATAATTTCGTCGTTGTCAAGAGTATCTTCTTTTAAAGAAAACTTGTTGACAATGAAGTTTAGTGCCAAAGAAGGATCGCCTTTTTCATTGGTTTCGTAAGAGCTGAGAAAAAGGTTTCTTTTGCTTCTAGTTAAGGCAACGTAAAAAAGCCTTAACTGGTCATCCTGGGTATCTCCTGCCGGTGCAATCGACAGATTGCCCGGAAATGATAACAGGGAAAAGTTTTTTGTTTTTGCCCAAATATCATTCTGGCAGGATAAAACGAAAACAGTATTGAATTCTTGGCCCTTGGCTTTATGGGCCGTCATCAAATTGACAGCGTTCTGAGAATCGATAAACGGAGTCTGATCAGGTAAAGAAAGCTTGTGCTCCTGATGGATTTTTACGAACTCAACCAAATCCTGGATTTTTAAAATTTCTCCTTGTTTGTATTCTCTCAAGGCGCCGTAAAACACTCTCAGGGCCGATAAAAATAAGAGATATTCTTGGGTATTGTGTTTCAGATTTTCTTTTGAAAAATAATATTCCTTAAGGGGGCTGGAGCGATGTGTTGTGTGAGGCGTAAGGTATGAGACATTCTCAACAACTTCTTCTTCGTCTGTTAAGGCGACCGGCGAACCAATAATTGAATCTAAAACATGTTCAAGGGTTTCGTATTTCGCTATTCCCGATAGATCAATCAAGAACCTCGCGATAGCGTTGATTTTTTTGTCGGGAAATTCAAGCATTGATTCTAACCATGGTTTTCTTTCTTTATTTGCAGTTAAAGATATTTGCCAGATTTTTATCCTGTCAATTTCCCAGAAAGGATAGCTCAAGATTTCCGGAAGGAGGTTGTCCTCTGATTCAGATTTTCCTGAAAGAGAAGAAACATACTCAGCGATAGTAATAATTTGTTTTATGTGCGGTTGAGTCAAGACATCTCTTTGCCGCTCATAAGAAACAGGAACTTTTTGTTTTTGAAGATATGTTGATACTTCTTGGAGGATTTTGTGTTCTCTGGCTATAATCGCAATTTCGTTTGGTTCTTCTCCGGCTTTTATCAGTCCCGAGATTTTCTTAGCTACCCAATGAAACTCGTGGACGTTTGTCGGGAATGATTTGAAGGATATCTCTCCTGTTTGTTTTTTTGGATTTATGGCGACGAGGTCTTTTTTCAATTCTTCTAACTTATTTTCCAACCTGTTTTCTCCCTGTCGGATTATCTGTTTTGCCAGTTCCAAAATTTCTTGAGTGGAACGGTAATTTTCTAAAAGTGAGATAATCGGCGCCTTGTATCTTTCTTGAAAATCAAGAATATTTGAAAGTTCGGCACCTTGGAATTTGTAAACGGCTTGATCATCGTCGCCGACAGCCATTAAATTCGGTTCATTGGGTGAAATCTCTGACTGAGCAATCAAATCGAGCAATCGCATCTGGGCGTCATTAGTGTCTTGAAACTCATCAACCAAAATAAACTGGTATTGTTCTTGCAGCTCATAACGCAATACTTTATTTTGTTGGAGAGTTTGGATCGTATCCAAGAGCATGTCGTCAAAGTCAAAATAGCCACTTTCGCGCATGATTTCGGAATACTCTTTGTAAACTCTGCCCAAAGCAGTCATTTTTTCGAAGTTGAGCGAGTCTTTGAAGCAGATTCTTTTTTCTTCATTCCTGATCAGCCACCTTGATTTAAATGCCGTAAGCGGTTTTGTTGATTCGTCTCCGCTTTCATCGAGTGCCAAGAGCAGATTTTTTTTGATGATTTCGTTAATTGGCCCGAAATGAGGCACCGGGAAATCTTTGGAGAAATTCAAGGTTTCAAACGCGGTCATCATTTTTTTTGCTTCTGGAATAATGCTTTTTGAAATTGTTTTCGAAAAAATACTTTCGAATAAAGGATTCAAAATTTCAAAAATCTTCTGGTTATGATTGATGATTTCAAGAAACTCTTCAGGCGATAAACCAGCTTTTTTTACCTGGCCAATTGCTTTCAAGGTCGGTTTCAGATAACTGAAGCCTTGATTAAAGTAAGTTTTATTTAAAGGGTTGTCATACGACAGGTTTTTGAAGATTTTTGACAGGCATTCAATCTGGGCAATCTCATCAGCCGGAGAAAAGCTGGCCGCATTGTAAAAAAATTCAGGGTGCCGCGAGATAATTTCTGTGCCAAAACCGTGAAAAGTATGAATGGCGACACGATAAGCATCTTTACCAATGATACTGGCTAACCGTTTACGCATATTAACTGCGGCTGCGTCAGTGAAAGTCAGACAAAGGATATTGCCCGGTAGCGTATCGGTTTTTTGTAAAATGTTTGCGACTCGCAGACTTAGAATCTGGGTTTTGCCAGATCCCGGCCCAGCCACAACTAAAAGCGGGCCGTAGACTGTATCAACGGCTTGTTTTTGCGTTTTGTTGAGCTGATTATAAGCTTCTTTAAAATCCTGCATTTTGCTTTTGAGAGTATTTTAGCAGGTTTTTATCTTGCAGAGATGCTTGCTTATTCTTTGTTCTTCTGGCGTTTGTTTCTTGTCCTCTCAACTTCAGTCAAGAGTTCTTTTCTTAACCTGACATTTTTGGGCGTGATTTCGAGAAACTCATCGCCAGCCATGATTTCAAATCCGCGTTCAATTGTTAGTTCGTAAGGAGGATTAAGATTTATCTCTTCATCGTTTCTGGCATTTCTGAAGTTAGACATGGCTTTATTTTTGGTTGGATTAACCATCATCTCAATTCCCTTTGATGTATTTCCGACAACTTGGCCCTCATAAACATCCACTCCCGGACCGATATAAAGCAACCCTCTTTCTTGAAGCATCCATAGAGCAAAACTTAAGGCCTTGCCCATAGACATCGATATCATGGAATCGACAGATCTTCTTTTGATTTCTCCGGCATAAGGGAAAAAGCCAATCACCCGTGAGGATAAAATGCCTTCTCCCTTGGTATCGATGACAAACTGATTGCGATAACCAAGAAAGCCTCTGGTCGGACCTTCAAAAAATAATCTGACTGCATTTTCTTTATGAAAAATGTTTTTTAAGAAAAACGCTCGATTGCCAAGCCGTTCAATAATGACGCCTTGATATTCTTGGGGGCAGTCAATGATCAACTCTTCAAAAGGTTCAAGCTTCTGTCCTTTTTCTTCTTTGATGATCACGTGGGGCTGGGAGATTTGAAGTTCATATCCGGCGCGTCTCATGTTTTCAAGCAAAATGGCAATGTGTAGCTCGCCCCTCCCCGAAACCTTAAAGCTGTCGGCTTTTGAGAAATCAACGTGCAGACCGACATTGACTTCGAGCTCGCGTTCAAGATATTCTCTTAACTGTCTTGAGGTGATAAATTTCCCGTCTTTCCCGGCAAAAGGAGAGTTATTGACAAGAAAATTCAGAGTTATTGTTGGTTCGTCAATGGCAATCGCCGGCAGAGGCGTGGCGTCTGCGTTGGTAGTAATGGTTTCGCCAATATTGATATCCGGTATGCCGGCAACCAAAGCAATGTCTCCTGTTTGTATTTCCGTTGTTTCTTTTCTTTCAATGCCTTCAAAACTAAAGATCTTTGTTAATTTTCCGGCTCTTGTTTTGCCGTCGGAGTTTTTGACAAAAACACTTGAGTTTTGTTTGATGGAACCTTGATAAACCCTGCCAATCGCCATCCTGCCCAAAAAATTGTCATAAGCCAAGTTAAAAGGTTGGAACATTAGATCTTTACTCAAAGACGTCTGGTCGGCTGCGTTAGGGACGTGCTTAATGATTGTTTCAAGCAGGGGTTTTAAATCTTCGGATTTCTCATCCAAGGAATTTTTGGCAATGCCAAGTCTGCCGATTGTGTAAACAACCGGGAAGTTGGCTTGTTTTTCATTGGCGCCAAGTTCCCAGAATAGTTCCAGAACTTGATCGTGGCAAAGACTGGGGTTGGCGGCATTTTTGTCAATTTTATTGATCAGAACGATCGGATTTATGCCTAATTCCAAAGATTTTTTCAAAACAAAACGCGTTTGAGGCATTGGGCCCTCTTGAGCATCGACGACCAAAAGCACTGAATCAATCGAACGCAAGACTCTTTCGACTTCTGAACCAAAATCAGCATGACCCGGTGTATCAACGATATTGATTTTGACATCTTTATAGATGATCGATGTATTTTTTGAATAAATCGTAATCCCGCGCTCTTTTTCCAGATCGTTTGAATCCATGGTCGTTCCTTCAATAAGAACGCCGGCTTGTTTCATCAAGGCGTCAGTTAAAGTTGTCTTGCCGTGATCAACATGGGCAATAATCGCGATATTTCTGATTTCCATTGCTGTTAGAAAATAAAAAAGGCCTTTTGGCCTGCTGATATGTATATTATAGCAGAAACTTTTCAGTCCTTCAACAATAAGTTTCGTTGATCTCCCCGTTTGTTAATTCAAGGGTTCTGTTAAGTTTTATTTTATCCAGGAAATATCTGTCATGGGAGATCATCAGGATGGCGCCTTCAAAATCCATCAACGCCTCTTCAATCACTTCTCGAGAATAAATATCAAGATGGTTTGTTGGTTCATCAAGAATCAAAAACTCGTTTTGTTGGTTTGTCAGTTTGGCAAAAATCAACCTGACTCTTTCGCCGAGGCTGAGGTTCGAAACTTTTTTGAAAATGTCGTTTCCGGAAAAGAGAAATTGACCAAGAATTTTTCTCGGATCTTTTTCGAGTTTTTTCAGACGCAACGTTTGCAAAAGCTCTTGTTCAACAGTATTTTCAGGATTCAGAATCTCGTGTTCTTGGGCAAAGTATCCAAAATTGACTTTTTCGCCGATTTTGATCTCTCCGGAATCCGGTTTCAGAATGCCAGTGGCAATTTTTACGATGGTTGTTTTTCCGGAGCCGTTCTCGCCTTTTAGCAGCACGTGATCTTTACCCCTGATCTCAAGCGCAACACCATTCAACACTTGTTTCTGGCCAAAACGTTTTGAAATATTTTTTAATTTTAAGATTAGTTTCCCGGCGTTGGTTTCACCGTCAAAACCGATTGATCCGATTGTCTTTTCTCGTTTTGGTCTTTTTAGCTCTTGGGAATAAACCTCTCTTTCAAGGCGTTTTTTCATGGCCCTGACCTGTTTGCCTTTTTTCTTGTCGCCTCCCATTGCGGCCTGCTGCTTTTTGAGACTCAGCCAAAGCTCAAGTCTTTTTTTATGTTTTTGTTGTTTTTCGTATTCGTAGCCTTCTTTTTCCGACTGCGTTTCTTTGGCAATCAAAAAATCTGTGTAATTCCCATGGAATTCAGAAAATCTTTCGTTGGCAGAATCAAGCTCAAGTATTTTGTTTGCTGTATTGTCTAAGAATCTTCGATCGTGGCTGACAATTAACACTCCTCCGTTGAATTCTCTGACAAAATTTTCAAGCCATTCAAGGCCTCGGAAATCAAGATGATTAGTCGGTTCGTCAAGAATCAAAATGCTCGGTCGGTGCAAAAAAATTTTCGCCAGGGCTAATTTTGTTTTTTGTCCGCCGGAAAGAGTTTTTATTTTCAGGTTCGGATCAAGTTTCTCGGTCGTTCTGATTTCTTGTTCTTCGCCATTCGCGGAAAATTTTACGGCGGTGTTGAAATTAACTTTGCCCAAAGCATTTTTTATTTTTATTTTGTCTCCAAACCCTAAAAAGCTCTCGATGGTATCTTCCGGCGCAAACGGCAGTTCTTGAGGCAAATATCCGATTTTTTCATTTTCAACCCTTACGCTACCATTATCAGCTTCGATCTTTCCAAGAATAATTTTTATAATTGTGCTTTTTCCCGATCCGTTTGGACCGACCAACCCTATTTTGTCGCCTTTTTTAATAGAAAAAGACACGCTTTCAAAAAGCGGGATGCCAAAATATTCTTTACTTAGGTTTTTTATTGAGATCATATAGTAAAATTATTGTGATTTTTAGTAATCACATATATAAAAGACGATAAAGAAGATTTTTAATTTCAGGTTAAGGTTTTAGTCTGGGTCATCTCCTCAATTTTTTCTGTCAATAATTTTATTAATAGAGTTAGAAGTTCTTTCAGTTTTTCCGTGAGTATTTTGATTAATCTCTGCCTTTCTTCTTCAGATAAACCTTCGCCGTAATTTGGAGTGGTTGTAGCGTAAGTTGATATGTTTGTATGCGTTGGTGTTGGCGAGGGAAACACATAGCCTCCTCCTCCACCACTGATGTTTCCGCCGCCGCCAGAAGCAGTCAGGGTTATGGAGCCATTGCCAGAAAAAGATGATTCTTGATTTAAGGCATCGGTAGCTTTTGCCCTGAAATACCAAGTATCATAATTTAATGAGGTGGCGTGTGTGAAAGAGTTGGAAGTTGAGGTGGCGGTATTGGTGGAGCAACCAGAATGATCCGGGTTTTGACACCATTGAACTGTGTAGGGTGTTGACCCCAATCCGGCTCCGGCATCTGTCGATGCTGTCCATGTCCAGGTTGGGGTGATATCTGCAGATCCGGTTGTTGTCGTTGGTGTGGTTGGAATAGACGGCCCAGTTGTGTCGTAATACGTCGAATCATTTGTGGTACTGGATTCTTCACTGGCTAAGTTTTTCAGTTTGGCAGTGATTGTTTTTGAACTATCGCTTGATGTGCAGCCAGTGGCACCAGAGGTGATGTTAAAGGAAGAGATGCTGTCGTTGTAGACAATCCAGCTTGACCAGTCGCTGCCGCTATTACAACTGAAAGCCACATGCGACGGATTATTCGAAGAAACTACGGAGATGATCGGAGTTGAATCATTGGTATAACCGGAAGAATCAGAAATGGTGATTGAGGTTAAAACCGGAGGATTAGTCGTGCTGTAAGTTATTGAGTTATCAGTACTAGTTGAAGCTTCGTTTGTGTTACCGGTTGAGCCTGTAGCCTTGTCTACGGCGATTGACGCTAGCACGGTACCGGATGTGGCCATGCCAGAAACAGCGATGTTGTAGGTTGTGCCGGATCCGGTCACGATGGCCGTTGTCGCTCCGGCTGTCCCGGATAATGTCACGTCTCCCGTAGCAAAATCAGCCACTGATTCGCTGAAAACTGCCGTGAAATCAACTGTTGACGAACTGGTTGGATCTGATTGTCCGACAGCTTGGTTGATGGTGACGTTCAGCGGAATATACTCATAAGCTCCAATATCATATCCCGCGCCTTGCGGAATCGAGGTGCCGGCATAGTCCAGTGTTATGCCAAGATTGACTCCATTGTCAATCAATCCCGAGGTTCTAAGTAGCCTTAAGTTTGGACTGGATGTTGAAACATAGACCGGATCTTGCCAAAACCCACTGGCATCGAATCCAGTATCCGACTTGTATAAAGCAAAATCATCATAATGATAGCTGCTGCTGCCAATTAATCCGGCGTAGATTCTTGTACCGCCAGCCGCCTGATACCAGTTGTTATAATTAACCGCGGAGAATGAGTTCAAATCCTTATAGGCAAACGCCCGGTCTCCGCCGCCAACTCCGGAATAGATATCTTGGACGGTATTGTTTTTTAAGACAACGTTGGTTGTACCATCGGTAACAGCGTCAATATTGATGCCACTAACCCAAGCATTTATTCCAGGGAGAGTGCCAACAAAAGTATTGTTATAAATATTGGCATTGGAAACTTTGTAGTTAAGTTGGAGCTGGGCGCCTGCAGTATTGTAACCGAGGTTGTGATAAACATTAACATTGGAAACCGTGCAACTGCTTTGGCCGCTTATAAAATAATTATTTGAACCGACATTTAAGTCCGGGTAGCTTGACGTGAAATAAGCATTATTATATCTAATCGTGACGTTAGAAACCGTCATGATGCTTGCTTTTGAACAAAGCACATCTATATTGGTGTGACCATTATCATAAGATTCATTATTTTCAATCACTATGCCTGAATTATTGTCAGTTCCAGTGTAAGTCCAAATTCCCGAAAGTGCTGAGTTGTGGACAATATTAGAAGCTATCAAAATATTATCTGTGCCGCTGGTCCATAAAGATCGGCCTAGCGATCCTGTACCGAAATTCTCTCCGGTATGGTGAGTCGAGTTGCCACTAATAGTGATATCTGAACCTTCAAGGGTTTTAATCCCTGCTAGACCATTGTAAACAGTTTCTAGATTTTGTATGGTGAGATAGCTTTTGTTGTCAGCGTAGACAGCATAATCTCTCGTGGCTACTTCCATCGCGGAATATAATGCTGTTGGATCTGAGACAGCATATGTAAAAACATAATTATTCCCTTGATACCAGTCATATTGAGCCACCAGATCAGTTAACTGACTTTTCTTATCACCCCAATGGACAACGCTGTCTGGAGTAATGAACCACGCCCCGCTTGGGGCTGATCCGATTGCGCTTTTCCAAACATTGGCTGGGAGCGCTTGTGACTCGCTCAGATAGGAAGAACTATTTACAGCGAATCTATCGATGTAAGCAGTCATGGTCAAACTCAGGCCGGCATCGCCAAGCTCAAAATATCTAGGAGGATTTCTCAGTGTTCCCGTTAAAGAACCGCTATATAAGCTTGTTCCATCCAGCCTCCATTCCCAGGTTAAATTAGTGGCATCGTATTTTACTTCAACCTTGTACCATTGATTAACATTGATGCTTCCAGTTCCCGGTGCCGTACTGGGATAACTATAGTATGCGGTGGTACCGTTATTATAAAGAGCGAATCGAAAGCGAACTTCACCGCTTGAATTTTGAGTTATGCCAAAATACCAAGGCATTGTTAATGATGCGTTTAATCCTCTGGCAAGGTAAATTTCTTGACCATTAGCCATACCTTCGGCAGTGATGTAAACATAAAAACGAGCATAAGTAGTGTTTTGTTCAGAACCAAGATCCCGTGAAGTCTTGGCATTGTAATTAGATGATACTTTTTGAACTTTAAGAATTTGGCTCCCACCATCAGTCGGTGGAGTAATATCGGTGCTGTCTTCATCAACAATACTGCCCGACCCCACAGTTTCAGTCCAAGTTTCTTCGTAGCCAGTTCCCTCGAAACTCTCATCAGAAAGATCCCCTGTTCCTGCCGGAATAGAAGAATTATCCCAAGTGGTAATTTGGGTTGAACCATAAATTTTCGGTCTATTTCCAGTACCATAACTGCCAAATAAAATTGGAGTACCGGAAGCTCCAGAGCTGGGAGTGGTTAATTGTTCCCGCCAGATTTCGCCTTTTTTGAACAAGATCGAGTCTCCGGCGCTGAACGAAGAAGAATTAACTTTATTTATAGTTTGCCAAGCCTGGTCCGTGGCGGTGCCGATATTGCCGTCCAATCCACTTGTTTGGTCAACGTAATAAGTTGCTCCCGAAGCAGCGTCTTGACTAATTAATAAGAAAATCGAGACGAATCCGATGATTAAAAAAGTCTTGATTTTATCCATAAAACAGTTTCAATAATTAGAAACCGTATTTATTATCATTCTCAGTGTGATTTATGTCAAGATTTCCGCAAATGTTTGTGTATTTTGCTCATAATCTGACAGGGCGCAACAATGACAGGATTTATGATTTTATAAAGTATATTCTTGCCAACGCGTCTGAATTTCACTAAGCCGTAATCTTTTAAAACTTTCAGGTGCTGGGAAATATTGGCTTTTTTTGCACCAATAATTTTAGCAATATCATCAACACCGGCTTCTTGTTTTTTTATGATGTTGAGTATTTCGAGCCTCTTGGGATTCGCCAGGATTTTGTAGATTTTTGCATTTTTCTGATAAGTTTCTTTATCAAATGGAGATTTTATTTTTGTCATCTTTATTTTTTGTTTAGAATATTTTTCTGGCTTTAATAAGTTGAATTTTTAGAAATAGCTGTCTAAGAACTTGGTGATTGTATAGTTTTAACGAAAGATGATCCCTGGTTCAAATAATAATAAACTGCCCGGCACTGTAAGCGCCGAGCAGTTTATTCAAATGTCTTTAAATATTATTTTATTTCACCGTAACATTGCCGCTAACTGGTTGTCCGTCAACTGTTCCAGAGGCTGAATAAGAGCCGTATTGAAATATCCGCCAAGCCAAGCGCAGTTTTCCGTTTGGTTCCACGGTGCCGTTCATGTTTGACTGTTGTACTGCCGGGCCACTTAATACGACCGAGGCGCTCGCACCTGCTGGCGCGATGATATCCATATAAACTTCACTATATTGTCCCGGCGCCACGTGAAAAAAGCTCATGGCAGATGATACTTTCGGTTGGACCATTTCTTGACTGACAGTTGGTGATGGAGTAGGAACGGGACTAGACACTGGAGTTTGCCCAAGTTCGGTTTCGGTCAATCCCAAATGTCTTGAAATATCAACGCCGCCGTACATCAAGCGCGCGTCAACGCCCCGGATAGCGTGGATGAAATTTTGAAATATGGTTGCCTCAATCTCGTCTTCCCAGACGCCATCCTTTTTCGCATCGCTCCATGAACCTCGGTCTGCATCTACGGCATGCCACATCTCGTGCAAAAGCGCTGTGCAAAAGTCTTTATTCGCTAACTCTGGAACATCTCTTTTTATTCTCTCAAGTTCTCCGGCGGATACTTTTGTATGTGTGCCAATGCCCGTGCCGTTTTCAGCTTTTGTCGCATCGTTGGCGCTGTTTTCCCACTCCGGACCTTCCGTGATTTTATGATCATTTCCAGATCCTTCCAGTTCCTTAATGGCATCACCCACTAGCCCTTCTGCGCCGCGATATGTGTTTAAACATTCATTGACGGAATCCCTGAACTCTCGGCTGCCTTCGACAACTATTTTCGCTCCGGCGCTAGGGCTCCACATAACAAACGAGACAACTATCAGAACCAGTAAAATTAATTTAGAGAAACTTCTATTGTCTTCGGTGTTGGTCATGTATTTTTAAGGAGTTATTGTGAATGTTACTTCGGCTTTATTTGTGTCGGATTTAAAAACTTTTGCGCAGTCTTGAGACGCAGGACCAGTATATTTATAAACTAACTCGAATTTATAATCGCCAGGAGTTTCAACATTATAAAATGTAGATACTCCTCTGCCGTCAACCAGCTCCACAATCCTCAAGATTTTCTTGCCAAGCCCATCGTCGAGCTCGCTTTTTAACGTAAAATCAATGCTTTTTTCAGAATCAATAGAAACAAGGCTGTTTTGCAACATCATTGGAAAAGAAGTGATGAAATAAGAGGGCGCCGAACGATTTTCAACTTGCGCGCCGTCACGAGTCAATGATACGAATCTCAAACTGCCAATACTCATATTACTGACACAGGTTGCTGTCTTCCCAATATTTTTTAGATTCACGCTGAGATTTATTGTTTCGCCCGTTTTATAAGACGCTTTGTCCAATGAGGCTTTGAGTTCGACTGCGCTTTGCGATTTAAATTTGAAAAATACAGAGAGAGCCACGATTATTACTAAAACAATCGCCAAGATGCTGATAATTTGTTTTTTATTCATAGATAATGTTTATATTATATAAGTTTAATTCATATAATCCTGAATGCAATACTGGTTTTCCACAGGAAGAATTTTTGATCCGCTTTGCTCTCCTGTACTCGACGAAAGAAAGTCTCGGTCAGATTGGTTTTAGTGCAAAACGAGACAGGCATCTTCACGGATCAAGATTTTCTTTTATCCCTTTTGCCTGATTCTTTAAGAAACTTACCAATCAATTCTTCTGAAGGGTGTTTGTCTGGTGCGTCGTCTGAGTACCCGTAAATCCAAGCTGTATCGATAAAATTTCC
>Ga0208375_1000332_pt1 | contig 72824 bp, 98 predicted proteins | sample RifOxyD1_FD_184038 | JGI IMG/M metagenome (GOLD analysis project Ga0208375, IMG submission 184038) | Soil microbial communities from Rifle, Colorado - Rifle Oxygen_injection D1 (SPAdes) | ecosystem: Environmental > Terrestrial > Deep subsurface > Rock core/Sediment | place: Rifle, Colorado... | reverse complement strand
ATCTATTTTCCCTATCAAGTCTGGGTCTCTAAAATCCTCACTACCACAATTAGTGATTTGAACAAATTCTGATCTATACTGATCCGTTTCTTTTCCGGACACTGAACCCTTAACTATAGAACCAGGGGTATATCCAAACCTATCACACATAAAAGCATCTACATTTTGAAGACACTCAAATGTTTTTACACTTGGGTCAACCCCCACATACCTGATATTCTTCTTTGAAGACCTTGCTCCCGTAAGCCTACCACCCCACCCACACGAAAAATCATATACTATGCCGCCTTCATCTGGGGTGTATCGCTCATATAAGAATTTAGCCACTGTCGGCTTGAAATTGCCGACGCTCTGTATACCTCCTATTGAACGTAAGCCGTACCTTATAGAGTGTGGCCATGCCCCAGAGTCCCAACGACAGGCAAGATGAATAGCTTTCTTAAATTTCACATCGTCAAAGAATCCTTCATGTGGGCTCATCATATTTTTGACAGGGGTATGATGCAAATGGGGCATGAAAGCATTAGGTACTCCCATACCTAGAAGATTTTGTTTTAAATGTCTACATGTTTCTGTATCTACACATGTCTCATCAAAAAACCCACCATCATATTCAGCGTCTTCTTCATCTGTATTGTCTATAAGGTCAGGGCTGGCAAAATTTCTAAGTCGATGAGCTTGTTTAGAATATTTCTCAAAATCTTTTTGATATAGATTCTGAATGATGTCTTCTACCCATTTGTCTATTTCCGGGAGTACCCCAAATTTCCAGGCAAATGTATCTCTTGTCTTAAATGCGTATGGGAAACCCCACACTAACCTATAGAAAGAAAAGATTTCTTCTACGTATTTTTCTTGTACATCGGATGGAAGCTTATCCCAATCCTCTTTAGACATCTCGTATTTCAAAAAATTGAAACGTGTGCCATATTGGTCAGGTTTTAATATATCAGGTATTATAGTTGGTTTGGGGTCTAGAAGTTTTATAGCAGAGTCAAGGATAGTTATAGGGGTAATGTTTTCACTAGTCTTCAGAAACGTCATCTTCATCCTCAGGTAATGGCAATGCTTTCGTTGCTCTCTTAGCCTCTAAGAACAACAAAAATCGTTGCCACCACGAATACTTTACTTTTGTATCATCTAAAACCCAAAGTAAAGTAGATATCTCTGGATGACGGTCCCTAAGCCACTCTTCATTATGAAGATCTTCTTCAAATTTTCTTTCTACCTCTTCTTTAGACTTTTTCAATAAAAATGCAGGACAGGCTTGAGCTTGTGTTATCGTATCACAAATGTCCACGTCCCAGTCTTCTCTTTCGACTCCAAGCATGCACAATCTAACAGTGACATCTTTTCCTGTTTGGTCTTTAAAGGTATGCTCTCTATTGAATTGGCAGTTACAAGGTTTACGTTTTAGTTGACTTCTAAAACGTTTGCTTAGCCTTCTTTTGCATAGGACTGATAGTCTTTTTCTTATATCATGTTCTGATTGCATGTATTAATCTTGTAGTAGGTCTTTGTCTAGAAAGACAACTTTGCCGACAGTCTGAAGTAAGTCTGGACTCAAGACTCGGTCAAAAGACCAAAATTCTGTTTGTTTGTTAAGTTTACTTAGACACGAAAACAGATCAGAAAAGTCTATATCCCCACTTATAAGTATAAATTTATCGTATTCTACGTATGTCTTTATAGCAGCGTCTAAAGACATACGTAGAAGATGACTATCATATTTCAAGGTGGTTTTATTTCCATCCTTTACCTTATGTCCGGTTCTAGGAGATATCCTATACCCTAGCCCTCTCAATAAATTCTCAAACCCGCTAGAATCAAAAGCATCTCCTCGTACAAGATAAACTATACGCAAAGATTCAGCGTCGTTCTGAAGAATTTTATCTCGAAGTTTTTGATAGTCTACTTTTCCGCCACTTAGTCTCTTGGCCGAGTAATATAAATTTTGTGCGTCAATAGCTACTAATGTCCCCATGACTATCTTTCACCTTTTTTAGAACAAGTGTTCGTATTGTGTCTTCTTTGGCGTCAGCTACATAAACAACATCAGCAGTTTCTGTAAAGGATCTCTGATGTGTAACAAATAGAATAGTCAGTCCTAAATCACGACATAACTTTCTAATCAATTTACCAAGTGGTTCTACGTACTCATCGCTAACCTGAGCTAGTGACTCATCTAATAATAAAACTGGAGCCAAACCCATTTTCAAAATAACTAATATTCTAAGCAACAAAGACTGTACTACCGTTACACTGGCACCAAAACTGTCTAAAGATTTACCTTCTGATTGTCCTTGTTCTGTTTTAAAGGATATCTGCAATTGATTTGATTTATCTACCAGCTCAGATTTAAATGTTATGTCTGTCTGGTCATGAAAAACCTGTCTCAATCCTTCAGTTACTACCTTATCAATCGAGTTAAGGTTCTCTTTTGCCATATCTTCTAAGAGAGACTTAAGCACTTCTCCGGCTTTAGACAGAACCCCTATCTCTTCTTCGTTTTGCTTTAGCTCTGTTTCTATGCTATGTAAATGTTCCAATAAGGTAGCCCTTTTCATTTCTGAAAGGGCTACCTTATTGCGTAAAGTTTCATATCGTTGTTGTAACATTATCTAGGAGACTTCATTAAAGCTAAGAAAAGAACTTTTGTAGATGTTATACCATTATCAGACAATTTTTCTAGTATTTTGATATAACTGAACTTTGCTAGAGTTAGGTATAGCGTGATGTCATCACCATCGAATTTGTCTATACCTTGCAATACGTATTTGTAGTTAAGGTTAAACTCAGCCTCTCCGCTTCCTTCGCTTCTATGAATCTTTATAGACTCAGAAGATGTTTTCCCGTTAGAAGAGGTAGCGGTGACATATATGGTAGAATTTAAAATATCGTCAGATCCATCTCCATCTTTCAATTGGAAAGATATACGATATTGATCGTTGTCCAAACTCCATTTTAATCTATTCAAAGCGCCTTTAATGGCTTCTTTATTCACACGGAAGATATGTGTACCTGTTTCTGCAAATAGATCTAGACCTTTCATTTCAGGGAAATCAAAAGCTACTTTCTTGAAGCCGTAATAGCTGTTATTTACATCAACTATGAAGTAATAATTATCTCCTTCTAACAAGGTCAAAGCCCCGTCAGATTTCTTAATGAAGGCGTTGAGGTTGCTAAGCTTATCCCCTCTTAATTTGAATGATCCCGCAAAATTAGATTGTCGGTATATAGCGACACTTTTTCCGTCTCCACTCTTTATTAAACCACCTTGGTCTCCCGTTTCTAAACAGCAAAGACCAAATCCAGGATTGCTTAGATTCATGCCTATGAATGGATTTGTAAAAGCAAAGGATTTTTCTAAATCTTCTTTTGTAAAAGTTCCTTTTACTCCACCTTTCTTAGCGGCTTCAAAATCATCACCAAAATTGAAACCATTCTGGGGATCTAATCCTTCTGTATTAAAGTCTGTAGAAGAAGCATCTGGTCGAATGTTGACTTGTTTTGTGCTGTCTTGATAAGATATATTCAAGTTACCATTTCCAGCGGCACCAAGAAAACCTAATAATTTAGCCCCTTGAGCTGTAAATTCTACAATTTTTCCATCCGCCACTTCTGTTGGGGCAAGATTTTGGATATGTCGATACCCACATAGCCCAACCGTTTTACCACCGGCTAAAACCTCACAAGAGGTTGGATGTACTCTAAATAAGAAATGTCCCGCAATAGGGTCTGAATCGTTTCCGCCTAATGCAGAAGAAATAGATTCTAGTGTGTCTTTGAATAATTGTCTGTCTACGATTAAAATCATTTTGTCTCCGGAATTGATTTAAGTATGTTTTCAGCTTTAGTAAGTTCTGATTCTAAAGTTTGCTTCGCTAATTCTAAGTCTGCTTTGAGTTTATCTCTCGTTTCTCTAAGTGTTGTCGGGTCATACCCAGCAGCACGTATTTCTTGTATTAAAGTATCTCGATTTTTAATGAGATTTTCTCTTCTGGATTGAAGCCGTATAAGTCTTTCTTTGGCACTATCTACTCTGGCATTTAGAGATAATATCTCCTGAGAAGCATCTGTCATGTATCTCCCCTAATCAAAAGTATGTTTATTGAACGTTAAGATTTTAAAGTAGGTCGGAAAATCAAAAAGTTATGATGTCAGATTTTGACAGAAGAGGGCTATTAGATTCTTCATATTTTTTTACTTGCTTTTCAGCTGCGGACTTTTTTCTAGAAAGTTCCATCTGTTGTCCTGCATGACATACAGACTTAAAATCACACAGATGACAATTATCAGGACTTGGAACAGGAACGAATTCTCTCTTCTTAATAGATTTGATACTTATTTTTAAGTCCTCATATAACCGCTTCACATCTTCTATAGAAACAGATACCCATTCTAATTCACCAAAGGTATAATATATCCAGGCAGTTTTATCAATAAAAATTTGATGTTGTAGATAATATAACATCACATACCACACCAACTGATCTCGTTTAAGGTATTTATTACGGTGTCTAGTAAGTTTGCCGTCTAGTATCATACGCTCAGAATCTTTTTGTATTACAAAGTCAGCTATACCATGTATCAATACCTTATCCAGCCAAGCTTGTATTTTTACTTCGGATCTAGAATATTTACCAAGCAGCTTTTGATCCTTGATAAGTTTTAACGTAGATGCAATAAGAGGATGAAGTGATTCTAATAAAGCTTCTTTAGATAATACAGATTCTGTCGCATTCCAGTCTATGGTTTCTTCAGAGCATATTTGATTATATTCTTTTATGAGTATTTCTTCTAAGGTCTTCTGAGTCTCTGATCCTCTACGCCATATCTCGTTGTTATAGAATAACTCGAAGACTTTTTGGACAGTTTTCCCACCAATGCTGTGGTAGGCATTATAGGGTACTATCTTTTTATCTACATATTGTAATCTAAAAGCCTCTGGACATTTCTTGTATAAGCTGTAACCACTCCAGCTCAAATGTTTAAGCCAGTGATAGTCTTCAGACGATTCTGTTTTCCAGGACATTTTCTCCTCTTTTTTGGTATGCTTTAAACATCATTAAGAAAGCATACGATTCTGTTGTACTCTTAGTTCTATTAATAATAAAATCCGTTAACCTATCAAAACATAGCTCCATATTAGGAGAGGGTACTAATAGAGTATTATCTACATGATTTCTAAGAGAATCTATTGCTAAATCTCTAACCTCTTTTCTGGTCAATCTGCTTTGGATAGGTATATTGAATTTGTCTAAAAAAGGTTTCCAAGGCGATGGAATATGTGCCATACCTTTAACAAAGGTGTACCGAAGATACAAATCTTTTAAGTCTTTCTCAAAGTTTTTGAACTTTTCTAACTCTACAACTTCTAGTGTATTATTTTGGTATTTTCCTATACAATAGAATCCCTCTTTAGCATATACACTCAATCCTATGAAATGGTCTTCTGGATAAGACTTCCAATATACCTCTTCTTCAAGAAGTATAGTAAGTCTCTTAGATAAACTATCTACCTGCTCGGACGGATTGTAATTCAACTTCAGCCTCCTCTAACAAAGAGGAAACCTTATGTTTGATGATAGCCTCGAGGTTAAGCTTTCCGAGCCTTATATCAATATCATTATCAGGTCCGTGGTTGTTAGCTTCTTTTCTTAAGTTTTCAATGAATTGATTGATTAAGACTTGTTCACGGTCGGTGCGTTCTTTTTTCTGAAAATCGAACACATCTCTAGAAGTCCCTATTTTAAGTTTGACTTGTTGTATTTTTCTTTCCGTCTTAGTATATGTACATATGACCGTCTTTGGTGTCCTCGTGACATTTTCTAAATTTAAAGCCCCTCTAGTAAGAGACCCTACGTTGACAAAATTCTTGTTATTTATGTTTTCTACACCTTGGTCTAAATGCCAATGTCCGAAAAACCAATCATCAATGTTCAATTTAGCTAAGTCAGAATATTTAAAAGTAGTCTCACCTGGGTAGCTTACCCCTACTGTGTTAGCATACCCGTGATAAGCCATCAGTAACCAGTCCTCAGACCCCTTTTGAATTTCGTCAAAGGCATTTAACTCTATATCTGGGTCAAAATGTTTGCCTATGATCCTAACGGCAACACCATCTTTAGATGTGAAAATTTCTTCATCCAACTTTAATAGATGTCCAGAACTAAACACTACACCTAAAGGTTTTTCAGGAAGAGTAGATAGGTTGTTGTGGCTTATGTCATGATTGCCTACTATAGAGTAAACTGGACAAGAGAACTCAGAAAAGGTTTCTATTAATCTTGCTACTAAGGCATGTCGTACTTTTGAAGATGTTTTCACATGGAAAACATCTCCACCTATCAAACATATATCCGCACCTATGACTTTGCACAATTTCTGTATTTGATGTATCTTATCAAAACACGCCTCTGTGTAATTATCTATCCTATTTATAGGAGGCTGGTCTGCCACATGCCAGTCCGTAGACCAAACTAGTTTAAATGCCATTCATGTCTCCACTTCTACCACATACTTCACAAGTATCTATTTGACTACGTAATTCCATAAGTTGATTAGAATATTGATTTATATTAGATCCTTCTATATCAATATTTAAGCTTGTCTCTTTCAAATCTTTGCTCAATTGTACAAAGTCAGACATAAACTTTTCCATCCGGACCACCTCTTTATGTCTGTCTAGAGCTGTTTGTGGTATTGAAATTATGCTTAATTTTTCCAAGGAGCTTATAGATAAATTAAAAGTGTCTAATTGATCTATCCATTTTGATAAAGTACGTATGTCATAGGTTTGTGTTATAGTGAAGGGTATGACAACAGTATTTAAAGGGGCATGGTATGCAATTGCTTCGTCTAAGTCGCCAAGTTTTTCTATCCAAGCATTTAACCTAGAGATAGACCTGGACATGTCTAAATCAAATTTCTTAGGTATGGAAACAACATCTATCTTAGATATTGTTTCTAAAATCTCAGTGCATCGTGTATATGACTCTGACCATCTATCAAGCCCGTATATCTCACCTTGAATATGTTTATGTGATGCATACAAACCATCTATATACATCATGTTTAGAGTATCCAAAGGATCCATATCCTTGACAGACTGCTTTGCTTTATGCAAGTCTTTTTCCCGTACCTTGATTATATTTTTGGCTTTACGCTGCTCCGATGCACTATTTCTAATAGCTAAGTTAACAACGTCTAACCTAGTAACCGCTGTCATAAGTTCGGTGATAGCTGTACCACCTTTATTCAATAAAAAGATAGAATCATGCCAGGCAGCGATCTGGGGTCTCATCTTTTCACGGTCTACCCACCATTCTTTGAACCCTGCATCTACTATTTCTGATGGGGGGTTGAACCCAACCCTACTGTACTCTTGAGTACCTGATGGAGTGGACACTATATAATCGTTGAAATTTTCTCCTTTTTTCCAAGTCCAATGTATGTCATTATATTCAACAGATACTATAGTATCTGTCTCACCTATACGGACCTTTTTGGTAACGGAATCATTGAACATTGACCCTTCAATTGCTCGAAGCAATGCTGTTTTCCCTGCATTTGATTTACCTACAATGACAGTAAACCCTTTTATATCGAGACTGACATCTTTGGCTGTTTGATAGTTTTGGATGCGTACTTTCATGGGATCCTATTTATGTGTAGTTTGATTTTAGAACGAGGATTTTTTGGCGGGAGTAGTTATTTAGTTAAGTACAGAGTCAATGTCCTCTAAAGATAACATTCCAGAAGCATTTTTCGGAGATGGAATGTCAGAATTTGATAGTAAAGACTCTAGGTCCTCACCAGCATCAAAGGATAATGTATCATCTGTACTCAACGCTACTGCGTTATCTTCCGACAGCTGAGATCTATCTTCGATGATTATGTCATCATCGCTTATCTCTGCATCTATCTTATTAACTTCAAAAGATGCTAATTTCTCACCTACCTGATCCATCAAAATACGGAATACGTCTTGGTGTTCAATCAAATATCTTCTGAATTGTTCAATACCTTGACGTCTAAAGTAGCCAGACTCGCCCTCTTTTCTGAAGGCATACCAAGATCCTTCTTTCTTAATTATCTTGTGCTTCTCAGCTACTTCGATAACAGATCTAGCATTGTCTATACCCTCGCCGTATCTAATAACGAACTCGCCCTTTCTCTTAGGGAATCCTACCTTGTTTTTATGACCCTCGGCACGCACAAAGTTAGAGATCGGAATCTTTTCTTTTTGACCTGAGAATTTGTCTGGTATCATCGCATATTCCACACTACCCGGTTTTAATCTTAGCCTAATAGTAGCGTAGTATGGAAGTGCTTTACCCCCTGACGTGGTCCAGTCTGGGCCAGCGTCATATTGACTTAGCTTAATATTATCTCTCATTTGGTTACAAAATAATAAAACTGTTCCAGATTCTGTAAGTGCTTTAGATATAAGGTTTAAGAATGAACTCATCAAACGCGCTTGTAAACCCATACCTTTTGAAGGGTCCTCTGGACCAGCTTCGTAAACCTTCTTAGGTATCATGGCAGTTACAGAGTCAATTATGATTATATCACTCTGTACCATAGTTGAATAATTATATGCTATCTGCGCTCCTTCTTCGAAGAAGCGCGGTTGGAAGAAGGCAAAAGAGTCTGCACTTAAGTCTAGCCCCATAGACTGAGCGTATCCTAAATGCATAGCGTGTTCAAAGTCTATATAAGTAGCAAAACCTCCTTCACGTTGAGCTTCTATACATGCCGCAATAGCTATGGTCGATTTTCCAACACTCTCCGGTCCAAAGACTTCTATAATTCTACCACGAGGCCATCCACCACACCCTAACACTTGGTCTAATACTATAGACCCAGAAGAAATCACTTCTATATCGGGTCTTGTTTTTGAATCTAACGGAACATATGCTTCGTCCATACCAGCTTTTTTCAAATGAGCTAAAGCCTTTGCTCTTTGCTCAACTCTCTGTTGCTTAGTCATTTTAGCCATCATTTTCTCCTGTTATAATAAGGTCCCCTCTTAAAGGGCTATATTTTGTGCTTGTTGCAAAACGGAAGAATCTTGCTTCTTCTTTGTAAATAATACCATCTCTGTCCACTACACCTTTTTTATCTCCCTTTGTATAAGTCTTTATTTTTGCAAAGACATCCCATTCAGAAGGGGTTAAATCCTCTTCCGGTATCAATTTGTCATAAAAATTCCAGAATCTAGATGCAAACTTGGATAAAAGGTATGCGTCAGCCTCGTCAGATTGTATTTTAAGTTGTTTTCTAATATCTTTTGGATAAGAAGCTACATCTACAATTGGGAAAGGATTTTTCTCATAACCAAGTTTTCGAATTTTTTCCAATTTGGTCGGAGAATTGTCATAATAATCTTTATGCTTCGGATATGTATAAAGATCCAGAAGATCCACTCTAGACCTTTCTTGCATGTCTGACTTAAACCAATCGCCGGATACAGTTCCAGACCCCCATACTTTTGCAAATAGTTGTAATTGGAGAGGTGCTACTAAAATTATATCTACTTTCTCGGTATACATTACTTCCATGTTATATACGTACAAAGCATATAGCTTCTCTTGGCTCCAAGCGCCGTTGGGGCCTACAGGAGGAGTTTCCATAGCGGCTTTTGTGATTTTGTATTTCTGAACTAAAGCCTTTAACGCATCTCTTTGATGCATGTATCTGGCGGGTTCAACTAAAGTTGAAGCAGTTTTCCATCTTCCTTTTTCTACCAGTTTAGCTATACCAGTTTGATTAGAATCATATACACTCCATCCATAAGATGATAGAGATGGATCAAGACCCAAATAAAGCATGCAAGTCCTCCAAAATACAAGAGGCCAAGAAGACTAGTCTTCTTGGCCTCTTGTCAATAGGTGTGGAAACAATTACGAGGCTAGATCCATGCCAGTTAACATATCATCAAACTCTCCTTCTGAGGATGGATCGAAACCGTCAGAAGGACCAGAGCTCTCAATGCCTAAATGTTCTTTTAGTTCATCAAGAGTCATTTCTTTAGCCAGATGTAGACTCTTAAGGGCAGCTTCTGCTTCACGCTCTATCTGAACCTTTAGCTTATCATTGCCCTGCCAAACAGAATCCTTACATGCAACATATTTTAGTTGCTGGAAGCCCTCCTCAATACATGTTATCTTCACGTCGTGGTCTTGTAGAGGCCACTCAGAATTCAACGAACGGAGGTCCTCGTATTTTTTACCAGAAAACACCCATTGTTTCACATCATAACGAAATGGCTTTTCTAAAATACCCATCTTGTCTGTGCCGTATTGCACTAACACTAACCCTAGACGGAAAGTAGCGGGTCCAAGTTTCTCACAGCACAAACCGTTCTTACAAACGATGTACTTATCTTTGAAATGTACCTTTGCCTTCTTAATACGGGTTGGAAAAACAAAACCTACACGGTCTGTATATCCTTTCCGTCCTTTATATCTATCTACTTTCTCACCACCTACGCTATCATCATCAAAACCGATTTCGTCATAATAATTATCAGCCATTGCATTACTCCATAAGGTTAAAGGTCTTTGACAGGATAGGCTTGACACACAAGGGACATTTTTAGGTCATGGTGCGTTTTGGCCTACATTTTTGGTCGTTGACTGTTTGTTGATGTGCAATAGTATCAACATCTATATCAACTTTCAGATTTAATCTAAATGCGCGAATTTTATTTTAGGAATGACTTAAGAAAGCACCAATATCTACTACTTCTTCATCTACAGAGAAGCTTTTAGAAATCTTTTGGTCTACAGGTTCCCGGAAGGTGAATAAGGTAGAATCTATTTCATCATCCATAGAGTTTACTTCTTGGTTTGACGAAAAATCAGTTTCTTCTATGGTTAAGTTGGTGAGAAAAGAATCTATATCTGTATCTTTGTTCTCAAACTCTTCGATAGTTGAAGTATTGTCCATATGTCTTAAAGCTTTGGGGCTTATTTCTTGAGGTGGTTCTTCAGATAATGGTAAAGATCCGAATAGATTTTCCATATCTTCTGCAGAATCATCCAATGTATAAGCTGGTTTAGCCGAAGTTTCTTCTTCAATGTCATCTGACATTAGTGGGTAGGAATTTGTTTTTGCAAATTCCATTAAAGAAACTTGCTTCTTGATGTCATTATTTACCCTGTTCAAACCTTCTCTTTTTAGTTCTACAGCTCTAAGAACATACAAGACATTTATTGATTGCTCCTGTAAGTCTGCCACTACTTCTGCTTGGTCTTTTAATTTAATGTCAACTCGAGCTTCTCTATCTGAGGAGGATTTACCTTTTAATACCCAGTCATCTAAAGCTATCAATTCAGACCTTTGTATCCTCATTGACTCTTTTTCAGTTGCGAGCATGTTTTTAACTTTTCGTTCTATGTCCAGAAAAGTTACCATCATTTGTTCTATGTCATTTGAAAAATCTCTACATTCTTTCAGCTTGGCATGAACATAACTGGGGCCCATGACTGTCGGGTCTTTTTCCAGACGTACAGTCATTGTATCCAATTTTTTGAATACAGTCTCTACCTGTTCGTTTAATATAAAATCAGGGACTTGAGAGACCGCAGTCTCTGAAGTATTGCTGTCCATCTTTATTCCTTTATTATTCGGTTAATTGCTTTGGAGTGTCTGATTCGGAGAATTTTCGTTCTAGAGCAGTAATGAGTTTATCGAAATTTCCTCTGCGTTTATTTAGATCCCTGTCTAATTGCTCTTTTGTTATGTGCCCTTTGGCTAAAGCGTCCATATAGGCCATTTCAGTACATTCACGAGATACCATCTTATGTACGAGATGCGCTTCTTCAAGCGTGAAATCACCTTCTAACGCCTTTACCGTAAGAGAAACGAACTCCCCATCACCTCTGCGTCCAGATGTTAGAGCACAGCTTACTGTCACCCTTTCGACCAATACTCGATTACGAAGATCTTTTGCTTTCATTGCGATGTCCTTTTCTAGTTAAGACCATGTGGACTATTTTGATAAATGATGGAACTACTAGAAAAGGACAGAGGTAGCTTTTTTAAAGGTGGGATTTACAGATCATCTTTGTCTATTATCAAATATTTATTTTCAGATCTCCAATAAATTTTGAACACGTAAAAACCTCTCCTTTTAAGGGAGGCAGCATAATCATGCTCTAATATATCTTGATCTGACAAACTTCCGATTGGATCAATGATTACATGTTTTCCGTCAAAATGTAAATCTTTGCGAACAGTTATTTCGTCAGATTTGACATTATTCTCCCAATCAAAATTTTCATCCGTTAACTTTACTTTAACACCTTCTCGAATAGTAAATGAAACCGTAGACAATTTCTGTGTGGAAATTAAATCTCTTGATAAGCTTTTTATAAGCGTAGATGCAGTCATATATATTGATCCTCCTTCTTTGGAGAAGATATTAATATTCTATGAATTAAGAATAGATAAGGATTTTAAACGGTCTCCAAATATAGTATTTCTTTTACTTACCCTATTGTTCCTTATAGCCTTATCAGCAGCATCCATTTGACCGTAACAAAGCACTTTCTTTTTAGCTCTTGTGATAGCTGTATAAAACAGATTACGTACAAGCTGTATAGAAAAAGATTTGACTATAGGAAGTAAAATTACATCCCACTGGGATCCTTGGCTCTTGTGACAGGTAATACAGTAAGCCAATACCAAATCACTTTGAGCGTCTCCATATTTAAAGACTGTAGGTTCTGGTGCTTCATCTATTTGAAACTGTATCGTACAGTCTCTCCTATCTATGTGTATTACAGTCCCTATGTCACCATTGAATACTTTGTGTTCATATCTATTCCTGGTGACCATGACTCTATCGCCAATCCTGAACGACTTTTTACCTAATGGTATACTGTCTTGACCTACATCTGGGTTTATGTCATCTCTAAGACACTCGTTAAGATTACTTACACCGAGCAATCCATCATGTCTGGGAGACAAACATTGGAAATTTACATTTCTATCATGCAAAGATTTAGCTGTACGCCTAATACGGTCTAGTAGCATATTATCATCATGAAGATGAATGAACTTAAAATCCGTGTCCCCTTTGTTGTCTATAATAAGAGACTCTCCTCTTTGAATTCTATGTGCATTAAGAATAATATCAGAAGCCTCCTCTTGTCTATGAATGGTAGACAAAGATACTACGGGTACAACTCCAGACCCTATTAACTCATTCAAAACATGTCCAGGTCCTACCGACGGTAATTGTGCTACATCTCCTACTAATATCAAAGTAGCATCCTCTCTAATACCTTGAAGCAATTTATAGAAAAGACTCATATCTACCATAGAAAACTCATCTACTATCACTAAATCTGCAGGATGAGGGTTAGACTCATGAAAATCCCATTTTCCATCCCCTTTACAACCAAGGATGCGATGTATGGTCCCAGTAGGTCTTCCTGTAGCTTCTTTTAATTTCTTAGACGCTATACCAGTAGGAGCCATCAAAGCTATCTTAGTAGTGAACCTATCGAACATATTTACTACTGCTTTGAGAAGGGTAGTTTTCCCAGTCCCCGGTAGGCCTGTGAGCACCATTACTTTACTGGTAAGAGCAACATAAATAGCTTGGACTTGTTCTGGACTAAATTTGAAAGGACGTTCCGAAGAATGTATTCTTTCATATTCTTCGATAAAAGACGCTACATCAAACTCTCGAGAAACAGTACCTACCATGGTACTAAGTGCCATAGCGGCACCCGTCTCATTATTGTAACTCCAGGAGCTATAAACACGTCCATTATCTAATACTATGGTATTTTTCAAAACCAAGTCATCTAAACACTCAGAAAAAGTTTTTGACGATACACTATCTAAAAGTTTTAGGGCTTGTTCTTGAAGTTCTTTCAAGGAAACAAATAAATGGCCTTCTTTACCGACCACTTCTTCAAGGATATAACGTATAACGGCTTTTATTCTAACGGGAGATCTAGGATCAATACCCATACGGGTAGCCACTTCATCCGCTTTCTTAAAACCTATTCCTCGTATATCCATTAAAACATATGGGTCTTCCGTTAGAATTTGTATTGCTTCATTACCCCATTTTTTGTATATACTCTCTACCATATTTGGAGACACATCAAAGCTCATCAAAAAAACACTTACATCTCGATAGTTAGAATTCTCAGTAAGGGTTCTATATATAAGGTCTTTTTGAGAGTCTGTCAAAAATGTCACAGTATGGATCTGTTTTGGATCCTCAGTAAGTATCTTTACTGTATTTTCTCCAAAATGTTCAGCAATCCTATTGGCGGTTATCCAACCCACTCCTTTTACATTTGCTTCAAGGTATCTTGTAATACCGGATACATCGTTTGGCTCTACTTCTTTTATAGCGGTTACATTTAAAGTGTTACCATATTTTTCATTCCTCTGCCATGACCCAGTAAATTCGATGTCCATATGTTCTCGTGGCTCTATGCCAACGAAAGTACCTTTGCATTTCATTTCCTCAGCCCCACATTTAGCTGAGAATATGCAAAAGTTTTCGTTTCGGTATACTATGCGAGTAATACGTCCTTTAAAGTCTGGCATGGACTGTCCTTTGAGAATTTGGTTTGTAGATAGATACAAGGAAGAACGAACAGGAAGGGTAAAGTTACTTAATAGAACATTTGTCTCGTATCTTTTCTAACGTTTTCTTTCCAATACCTTTAACTTTATCTAAGCCATTACAGGAAACAAAAGACCCATTCTTGGACCTGTAGTCTATAATAGCTTGAGCTTTTACTTTTCCAATGCCTGGAAATAACATTAAAGTTGATAAGTCAGCTGTATTGATGTTTATTTGGTCAGATAATACAACTTGAGTAGGTGCAGAGGATACAAGAATTGTTTCTGGGTAGGTATTGGAAGTTAAATCAAAATTATTAGCAAAGGTAGGGGTAGAGATAAAAAGAAGCACACATAACAGGATAAACCTAAGCTGCATAAAGTCTCCATATATAAGGGGTGCAAGGACTTAGCATACATATGGATTATTATTGCTGAATAGATTCGTACTCTACAATCTCCCATTCATCTAATATAACAATTTTCATTTCATAACCATTATAATGCTGTAAATCTATCTCCAACATTTGCCAGGTTCTAACTGGTTTGGGGCCTGTATAAGGGTGTGCATATATCGTTCCTAAAAAACTTAGAGAAGGTTTTCTGGAATAAGCTTTCCCTATCTTACTTAAATTACGTTTATCCATGTGACGTGATGGACGAAAAAATAGTCCGGTAGGTTTGTGACGTATCTTATAGAATTTCATAATTTTAGATTACTTTCTCAAGCATATTCAAAATACCTCTTAAATTTATTCTCATTTCATGATTCAGGTATCTACTCATAAGCTTGATAGAAGCATGTACGGCTCGACAATGCTCTAATGTAACTTCTTTTCTACCATTACATAGATCACATATTGCAGAAGAATTGATAGCGTTTTTACCTTGACCGTAACACCAAGGACATTTCATTTCTTCATCCTTTCCATCAAAAAATCATATGCTTCTTTATTCCACCGAGCGTCTGCTAAAGCATGATGTTCTGTAGAGGTTTGATCCGGAAGTTTTGGGTTTCCTACCATAACGGTAAGCTGCTTCAAATCCATACAGAACATAGGAAAATGTTTAGGCAATTGCATCATAGTTCCGAAGAGTTGACATAAAGCCACCCAGTCATATGAAGCATAATATGCCCAAAATTCCGGATTTTGATCATTTCCAATGAACTCAATAATAGCTTGCTTTAATTCTTTTCTTGTATACCATACTTTTTGGTCTTCAAATCCGTCTAAAAGATGAGAGAAAACATTTTCTATTACCCAGTTGTTTGCTTTAGTATCATCGAACTCGTTTGAAATTCCGTAAAACTCTCTGCCATCTTCAGAAACAATTCCGATACTTATTAAGTCAATAGTCTGTCCGTCTTCAATGAATTCCGTGTCAAACCAGTATTTCACAAACACCTCTGAAACAGTTTTTGCCAAAAAGATTTAACCGGCTCTGGATTTGGACAATATTTATCAAAAATTTCCTGAGCATTCGGAATGTAGCTACAAACTTCTTTCCAGGATGCATTCTTGATAATGTAACGTCCATCTTTCAATTTAGTTAAAATCACATTATCATGTCGCACGTCTGAAGGAACTAAGGAATTTGCATTACGCTCCAGAATGACTTTTAGGTCATCCAGTCCGTTTTGAAAACCGTTGTATATGAGGCAAAAAGGGATTTGAAAATCCGCATAAGCATCTTCCGCTGTAAAAGGTTGTTGCTTATGTCCTTTAAAGGTAGAGTCCATATTGGCTAGAAGTAGTAGAACTCCATAATCACTTTTAGTCTGTGTATTCAACGTCACAATCTTTTTATAATGGTATAGTCATATAACGTTTCTTATATTGGAAGTCCTAAGACAATGACTTTATCTACGAGATTAAACACATTGGCAACTCACATAAAACAAGCTGCGTCCTCTCCAGACAAGTTCAGAAATGAATTTTTTAAAAAATTCCCTGGTTCTATAAAGGAGCCAAATTATGGAGAATACCCACATCTTATAACAAAGGCTTTAGAATTACCTTCAGGGACTACTCTAGAACAGGTGTGCTCTGAATTAGAATCTTCTGGATTTAAGAAATTAACTAACGTCTACCCTGCTCTTGGAACTATTAATCAAACTGGAATGAATTATGAAAAAGATGATGTAAGAGCAGTAGTTTCTAGTACCCGAAATAGAGTAGGATTAATTTTTTATCAAGACAAACCTAAAAAATGACTACTGGTTTAAAAGCCACTGTTCATCGATATGAAGAAAAGGTTATAGTGACCTTTAGCCAGTAAAGTATAATTTCGTACACGAGAGGATTAATAATGACTACAAAAGATAGAATAGACAAATTGAGTAGAAATATACAGGCTTTAGATTTAGATGAAGAAGACCCTCGTCTAATTCGTCTAAAAACTTATTTAAACTCCAGAATATTTGATATACTTCAAAATGGTATTAAATATGCTGAATTAGACATTAGGAAGAGCTATGTCTTATATTTAATAGATGACATAGCGGAAAGATTATATAAAGAGTCAGATTAATTGCCCGTAAGCAATTTCTTCAAACCATCCTCGCCAATAACTTGAATGCCTTTCTTACGAGCAGAGTCAAGCTTACCACTTGTACCTGTTGGATCTGCCGCAATAAGGTACGTAAGCCCCGACTTAACAGAATCCAAATACTCTCCTCCGTTGCTTTCAATCATATCTTGGAATACTTTCTTAGGCTGGCTCAAAGAACCCGTGATACAAAAACTCTTACCAGCTAAAATACCCCCCGTGGCTTTAGGAGTAGCTGTTTGAACTGTTACCAGTTTTTCTAGGTCTCTGATCACGGACTCCATCTCTCGTAAACCATTCCAAACCTGAGTAGCTCGTTCTACTCCAAACTTCTCTACCTTAGCCATGTCCGTAATGGTGGCTGCTAACATTTTATCTACGGTGTCATAACCCGCTTTGACAAGAAGCTTAGCTAGGCTTCGTCCAAAGTTGGTAATGTTCAAAGATCCAAACAAAAGATGAAGAGGTATAACGCTCTTAGCTTGTAGATTTGCTACTGCCCGTCGTGCATTACCCGATCCACACTCGTCAGCTATATCTTGCTCTGTTAATCGATATAGATCCGCTACAGTCTTCAATTTTCCTGTAGCTACCATCGCCTCAATAATAGCCATACCAAAGAAGTCAATTTCTAGATTTGTAACCCACTTTCGAACATTGCCTGCAATAATACCTGGGCAAGAAGTATTCACGCATCGAAGATATTCACCGTCCGTCACTAAAGTTGATACACATTTTGGACAAGAGGTAGGTACCGCAAAATAGACTCTATTCATAAATCTCCTTCAAAAAGATCTTCATTAAAATGTTTTAAATATTCTAAATGTGTTTTAACAGCAGAATTATCAAAGTCTGACCAAGAATGACCTTTTCCATTCCAAGGTAATATACCAACTTCTCTTTCCATATTTTCTATTTGAGCTAAATCTACTATTCTACCGTTATAATTCATTCTTTTAATATATTCATTTAATGCTATGGTTTTAGCTAAATTTTTTGAATCTTTTATTAAATAGTCAGGTTTTATTTCCCATAGTTCTTTTATCATACCATCAAAATATACTAAAAAATCTGGAATATAGCTTTTAGTCCTACCTTCAAACTCATATGATATTCTACATGGCTCATATTCTACAGCTAAAACATATGGGTGTAAATCTAATATTTTTAATATACGTTTTTCCCAAGATGACCTAACAAAAACAAGTCCTGCTTTCTTAGATCTAACCCATTCTGCATTCCCCTTTGGATACGAAGACGTTATCAATCTGCCTTCTATATATGCTTGAGCTACTCCAACGGATATCTTTGCTCTTATTTCAGGTGTTCTTACATATTTTCCTACTATTCCGATACCTTTACCAGTTCTATTTTTAGATATTTTATCTTTAGACTCTTTTGTATGACCTTTCATCATTGGGTTATTTTTGCTATTTCTTTCACTTTGTACTTTTCTAAAAGATTCCGATTGAAGATATGGTAAATTAAATTCTTTTTTAAAATCTTCTGGGGTTAGAAAACCGTGTTCTTTTATATGCTGTGTAGTTATAAAGGATGTCATAAAACCACATACAGGGCATGTTAAAGGATCTACTACTTTTATACCATATAGTAATCGTTCTCTTTCCCTACGTGCCTTAGGTAAACAGTTAATACAAAAATTCCTCTTAGGGTGTGGACGAAGTAATTTTATATGACACATATCACATATTAATTTCAAGATTTTTCTCCAAATATGGAATCACATCATTTCTTCTTGAAATTAATACTTTACACCCTTTCCATAATTTAAGTGTTGCTACACGAGAAAATGTAGATAAAGAAGCTCTCCTAACTTCTACGCCTCCGATCATAACAGGACTTAAAATAGCTACAGGAGTTATTCTCCCCCCCAGTCCAAATTCCCATTCGACATCAAGCAAGGTAGTAACTCTGGTCTCCGCCATGAACTTCCAAGCTACTTGAGATTTGGGATTTGCAGTAGTTCTAGAACTGGTTTGCATAGTTGATTCGATGTCTTCACATTCTGAAGCTGAGTCTACTTTGATAACCAGTCCATCTATCTCATAAATTAGATTTTCTCGAATCTCTGATTCGTATTTATCATAAATCTCTTCAAGACCTTTTAGATCAACACGAGCATACCACGGAGTCCAAAGTCCAAGAATTTTTCGTAAGTAGGACATTTTCTCAAAATGAGAGTCAAAGTCTAACACATCACTCTTCAATTCATAAAAGAAAACTCGTAAGAACTCAACACCATCTCCGCTATGTCTTCTGGCAAGTCCAGAAGCCCCGTTCCTCATATTTTTGAAAACAGTCCAATTCTTAGTGGATGCCGCTTTTGCATTGTATGCGGCAAATTCCGGAGCAACAAACATTGCCTCGCCCCGAAGATCCCCGGTAAAGCGAGTAGACAAAACCCGCTTTACACCTCTCATTTTTAGAGCATTACGTGTGATGTCTTCCCCTTCTTCTCCACCGCCTCGAGTAAGTACACGCTGTAACACTCCGTCTACATACGTAAAAGAACAATTATGCGCTAATACTCCAGGACCTACAAAATAACAATGAGTATTTTTAATAGTGAGATCATATGCTTTTCTGGTCCCTTCAACTTTTTCCACTTTCACGACTTTCATTTATAAATTTCCTCATTTTATTTAAAGATTTTTCAGGGGAAACAGTCCATTCGTTTTCCCAAATAATCAAAATATCATAACCACAGGCTCTAATAGCACCTAAACGCCTTCTATCATACTCCCATTTTTCAGAAGAGGTCATTTGTAAAGTTCGATTAAAAAAGTCTGAAGAATATATTCTTGGATTGCAATGATAAAAATCACCAAAAAATTCTACTACTAATTTTTTGTCAACATTAGCCTCATCTACAATATAGCCTGCAATTCCAATCTCACTTTGAAACCCGTCATAGAGGTCATGTTTTACTAAAGACTGTTTAAAAACTTCAGAAGCTTTGGATCTAGGCAAACCTTTAACGCATTTTTCCACATGTAATATTCGTTCTTGAGGTGTTAAATTCTCCCAAAAACTTTTAGCCCAAACACCAATCTTTTTAGCTCTTCTTTCTTTTTGTTCTTCTGTTAAGGAGTCCCAATATTTTCTTGCATGCAAAAATTTTTCTTCTTTAGTTCTTTTACCCCAAGTATTTTTGTTAGCACTGCCTATGTTTTCTTTCCATTTTTTTACTAAATTTTCATCCGCTCTAGATTGCCAAGAAGGTTTTAACTTTTGTTGTTGTTTCCATTCTGGTTTAGACATTGTTATTAATCTAGATTTATCTCGAGCTAAATTTGCACACTTAAGACATTTGTGATGTCCCCATTTTTGTATTGAATTGTTTGCCCTCCCAAACATTAATCTAATATGTGGAATGTCTCCTACCACTAACTCTTCTAAACCACATACATCACATATTATAGCTATCTTTCCATTTTCTTGCTTCACTCTTTTAACAAAAACCATTCCTTCTTTAGTATGTCCTTGTCCCTTTATTTGTGATAAATGATCGATTACCCATAGGTCTCCTCCTAACATACACCCTCCATAGTTAATTAAAACTGTCGATGGGAGGTATATATAAATTGACTATTAAAATTGTTTTATATCTTTGTTTAGCAAATGTTTTGCCTCTATCCAACCTTCACCTTCAACAAAAAATAGATGTTCCTCTGTTACAGATACGGTAGACCCATCCTCAAAAGTCAATTTAATCCAATTATCTTTCAAACCATTATCTATAAAATGTATTGCTTCAGATATATGGATGCCTTTATCTTGATTCCAAGACAATATTTGAGTAGGTGTGTTTTCTTCTACTAAATCTCTAATTGGTACAGTCTCCCCGTTTGCCAACCAAATTTTAGTATCTCCATCAAAGCAAGAAAATCCATCCAACTTCTCTTGTGGACACAGCCACTTAACGTTTCTCTTACGAACCCAATCTCTAATCTCTTCTTTGGAGTTTACCTTATCCAAAGAAGTCATAGCGATCCCGTGACGTCCAGTCTTCCATGGACTATCATCAGGAGTGTTAGACCCTACTTCGAACAAGACTTTGTGGGATGGGTCTAGCTCTCGAAGCTCATCTACATATGCATCAAACTCCTCATCCGAAATAACCGATGTGTCATTATAATATAGATTTCTGTGGTATTTGATAAGATGTACTAACTCGTCGGTACGGTTATTCACATCTATGGAGGGATCATTAAATAGTTCAGTGTATTCTTCAGACATTTTTCACCAATTGAGTTATTTGTTCTGAACTCATGTTTTCTATAAACTGCGTTTCTTGACCTTGCTTCAATCCTATATTTACGAGACCTTCTAATACGTCAAGATCCGTTAGTATCAGTCTAACGTTCTTCCCCTGCATCTTCTTCAGAAGATCATCTACAAATATATGCGGTCCTTTATCTTGAACAATAGCCCATCTATCACTAGATATGAGTATGAGCTTACCCTCTACAAGTGGGCCAAGGGATGTAATCATTACACAATCTCAATTTGTTTGGGTTGAATTCGAAGTTATTATGTCGTTCGGTATTCTATACATACGGTCTAATCTCTCACAATGCTTTTGAGCTATGAAGGCTAGCTCTCCTTCAAACACTCCAGATTTCTTTTCAAATTTTCTACCATTGTGATGAAACCATTCCATTTCTATTACATTATACCTGACTACAACACCTCTGTTTCCAGATACAAATAGTTCTTCTATCTCGGATTCTTCTTCAGATGTAGCCATTATTTTTGGTGAGAAAACTACTTCAAAATCTGGATCTCTTGGGTCAGGATTTTTGGCAATAAAAAATTTATAAGGTAGACCTGCTTCTGGAGCACTCATGTTTTCTAAACCATTATTTCGACATAGCGTGATCATGGCTTTGATATTTTGTATAAGCCCTGGGACTTGATGTTCTTTCACATCAAAAAGGACTTGTCTGCTTAAATAATATGGATCTTTTATCAAATACATCAAACATTCCCTAAATCTAATTTAACATTTAACTTGGCACGCCAAGAGACGTCTTCCCCTTCATTGGCTCCTTCGCACAATTCACTTTTAAACTCAACAGTCATTCCGTCTTTCTGTAACTCTGTTTTTATCAAACTCAACATAGCTAATTGTAAATCAGAATAATGAGGTGGACTAATACTAAAGGTTAATACATTGTACTTATACTCGTGTTTGTATAAATGCCACCCTCCAACAAGGGTTATTGTCCACTCTTTAGTAAGAATCAGTTTTTTGATTCCGTCCTTTATAATGGGCATCAACAAAACAAACTCTTCTTCTGAACGTTTTATTATCCAAGATTGTGTTTCAGTATAATTAATCTCTTCATTAAGTCGTTTGGCCTGGTCTTCCATAGCTAGCAGATCCAATTCTTGTTGTATTTCTTTTAGTAAACCCGACATACAAATCCTCTCTGAAAATAATTATGTGTGTTACGTTTATCTTTAAACTATAAAATAGGGAAGACCTTTATGAAAATTTGGCTCGACGACATTAGAAACCCTACAGAAGAATATTACCAGATCCACTATGGGGCTTGCGGAGACGAAGTGTGGGTGAAGACCGTTGAAGAAGCTATTTTACTCCTCGAGGCTGGTGGGGTAGAAAGTATTTCTTTGGATAACGACCTTGGAGATGGACAAAGAGAAGGATATGAGGTAGCCTGTTGGATTGAAGAGCAGGCTTTTCAGACACGTTACAACTCATCGCCAGGACTTCTCAAACCCCTTCAGATCTTTGCACACAGCGATAACAGTGTCGCCAACCCGAAAATGCGTCAAGCTATTGCGAATGCGTATCGATTTTGGGGGATTGAATAACAGATCTATGATGTTTCCCAACCGCCTTGTAGACAGAGTGCCAGTAATCCCAATCACCATTCTTATTATCAAAAATACACTCTCTGTCAAAATCACAACAAGATATTAGATAGGCATTGGGTATTAGCTTAGGATCCCGTACTTCAAAATTATAGGTCTTATTCATCTCTGGTACTAACACAGAATATATGACCACATCATTATCTGTCTTAGACGCCAAGACAGATATCATCTATTGTCCCCGTCCCCTTTTATCTTATTCCTCAATCCTCTATCAAACAATTTATGTATATTAGTAAATGCTATATCTTCTAACGAGTACCCTATAATAGAGCCACATAACCCTAATATTCTAAGTACCTTTAGTAAATCATATCTAATAAGTTCTCTATAGGATTCTGTAATTATCCCTCCATGATCCCTCATCAACTTTTTTGTTCTTTCTGAAACTTTTCCAGATGCTTCAGTTAGTTTTAAAAAAGGGACCCATATATCACTGTCTTTTATTATTTCTACATCCTCCATAGTATTTAAAACATCATCTAAAGATGTATAGATAAAATCTAACCCCGCTTCATGAAAAGAGGCGTTTATATACCATAATACATCCCCAAGCTCTTTTTTAATGTTTTGTTTTTGGTCATCTGTAAAGGTGGTATTTGTACTAAGATAATTAGCTATTTTACCCGCCACCTCTCCAGACTCCCCAGCTAAGCCTAGAACCGCATAAGATAGGTTAGACCCTCTATTAGGATAAAGAGCCGTTAGGGATGCCAGTTTAGAATATTCTTGTAGGTCCATATTTCCTCTGATTTATTTTAACCTTAAGTCGTTAGTTAGATAACCTATATTATACCGTCACAATTGGAGACCTTCATGGAAAAAGAGTTTTTTGTTAACGTTGGGTCTAAAGTAATAATTCTCCCTAAAGACTGTTTTGATGAAGTGATGGACTTTTTCAATCCCAAGGACTGGGGTATTTTTGATAAAAATTTTACAGACCGTACCTCTCGTAGATGGCTAACTTTGCAACTCGAAGGTCAGGGTTCCCTTGAAGGTATGGTTAAGAAATTAAAGTCAAAGAAATTCAAAGAATTGTCTAGAGCCGTTTATCAGGCCAGATTTTCAACACTATAAATTGAAGAATGGAAGGTCTTCTGTTTCTGGGGTATAATTCATCCACAAACACTCTATACGTTTTGCTCTAGTTCCATCACTCTTATGACCCCAGACTTGTACTTCTTTTTCGATCTTATGCCACCCTTTATATAGGTCTTCATATAAAGGGGTATTATACCCGGAGAGACTTATCTTACCCTTGGCTTGATGAAGAACATCTGATAATTTTTTATGATTATCATCTGTCATTTCATTTGAGTAAACTTGTGACTCGACTCTAGAGTCTAATACATAGGGAGGATCCACATAATGCCAGGTGTCTTTATCGTCCCACTGTTGGATAACTTCTAAACCGTCTTTGCATTCTATGTACACACCTTTCAATCTTTCCGTATAAGACAAGAGATGATCAGCCAAATAGCTCCAAGTTAAAGCGTGTTCTCTATATTTCGAATATAACCATGTGCCTTTATTTTTAAGGACTCCTTCTGTTCCAAAAGAAGCAGAGACCCTATATAAAAGTCTTCTAGCTATTTCTATATCTTCAAGGGTATCTTCAAAAGCTATCTCATATTCTACTCTAGAGTACGGAGTAAGTTCTACTTTCCGGATGAATTCATCCGGGTTGTCTCTCAACACGCGAAACAGACATACGACTTCTTTGTTGATGTCATTGTAAATCTCATATCTACTTCTGGATTTAGATAAGAGAACACTACCACCTCCTCCGAAAGGCTCAACATAATATGTATGTGAAGGTGCATGTTGTAGGATCCAGGGAGCTATCCTCCACTTACCCCCGGGATAAGCTAATACAGGTCTTTCTATACTCATAAACCAACTTTCGCTAAGGATCTTATTAGTTCTTCTTGTTCGTGAGTTAACACAGACGGAACATTAAGATGCAACTGTACTATTAATGACCCTTTTTCATCAGATCTAAAAGATGGTAACCCTTTCTCTTTGAGAACAAAGGTATGGTCTAAATTAGTACCCTTGGGTAAAGTCAGCTTTATAGGCCCATCCAATAAAGGTATCTCTTTGTCCGTACCTAGTAATATGTCTGACAGTTTTACAGATAGTCGATAATATAAATCTTGACCCTCTATCTTAAAGTGTAGGTGTTCTTTAACCCTTATTTTTATGTATAAGTCCCCAGGTGGTCCACCACATCTACCCTGATCCCCTTCTCCGGTTAATCTCAAGGTATTACCATCTTGGATGCCTTTAGGTATGGTTATTTTTAAGGTCTTTGTAATAGCAGGAGTTTCTAAACCGGTCCCATTACAAGATTCACACCTTTCATATGTAGTCCCAACCCCTTTACACATCGTGCATGTTTGTTGGATATTTATAGCCCCTAGTCTTTGAGCCATAAAGCCATTGCCTTTGCAAAAAGAACAAGGCTTTAGTGTCGTTCCGTCTTTTATACCCGTATTCTTGCAAGTCTTACATTGTAGGTGCTGTTTTATCTTTATCTCTTTTTGACATCCCTTAAATATGTCCTCTAATGTGATAAAGATAGAAGAAGATATATCTTCGCCTGACATTTCACGAGACTTCATTTTGAATGAAGACATTCTTCCAAATATATCTCCAAAACCCGCGAATGCCTCCTCTATTGGATTATAGGCTGGTTTTAAATCTGGACCAAACCTATTATATGCGTCACGTTTGCCTTCATCAGACAATACACCATAAGCATTAGATATTTCTTTGAACTTAGCTTCCGCATCTTGGTTGTCAGGATTCCTGTCAGGATGATATTGTAACGCCAGTTTTCGATAGGCTTTCTTCAAATCCTCTTGAGTTGAAGATCTGTCTACGCCCAATATCTCATAATAATCTTTTTTACTCATGTGTGTATCTCTTTGATTTTGTTATAGAATTTATCCACATTTCGAATGACCACAGTTTGAACAGCGAAGACAGCCTTCTTCATAGATTAAATTATCCTGTCCACACTCTGTACATGCTTTAGATCTCTTAGTGCCATCTGTAATCCAGGTTTTCAAAACCCTGGCGAGGACATTGTTAAAACTCCACAGATCGTCATTAAGATCTTTCTGAAGTTGCTCTACAATGAACTGTATTGGAACACCATGCCGTAAGCTCATAGAGACCATGCGGCTCAAAGTGCCATAGTCATTATGCTCGAACCATGAAGCTATATTCTTAAGGACTGTAGACCCATCATCTCCGTATCGTAAGTCATATTTGGAGTTCATAGATTTACGAGAATGTTTTATTAAAAATCCATCTGTTATAGTAGGTGGTATATCTACTATGTCTGCGGGACCTGCAAATACCTCATAAGGTCTACCACTTAACATCCCCACAATAATGGTCCATTTCTGTCCTTTTACTTTCCAATGATGTATAACACACGGAAGTTCTGAAGGTCTTTTCGGGGCATCCTTATATGTAATAGAATCTACAGTATCTTCATTTTTTACAAGCACCCCAGTTCTACATCCATCTCTGTAAATGGTAAACCCTTTACACCCAGCCTTCCATGCAGCCAAATACATTTCTGAAATTAATTCTTTGGGTATGTCTTTTGGTACATTACAAGTTTTAGAGATAGAATGATCTACCCAATATTGTGCTGCGGATTGCAACATTACAGAAGCCATCCAATCTATGTCATTAGCGGTAGACTTGTAATAAGGAGAATCTTGGATATTATTTTTACCTGTTATACTCATCCAAGCTGTATACCCAGGATGGTATACAACATACTCTTGCCATTTGTCTCCAAGTTCGTCTTTGAAGTCAACCCTTGCATGCGTATCATTAGGGTCAATTTTTCTACGTCTTTTGTATTCTAAAAGGTATGCTGGCTCTATACCTGAAGTAGTACCATGCAATCCAGGCAATATTCTAGAAACTAAAGATCCTGTACCAGTTGGAGCGGTAGTCAATAAAGCAATATTTCTTCTTCCATGCTTTATATTTAATTCTCTTAAAATAGGATCGGCTTCCCAAATTCTATTTAAGAATGCATTGTCTTTTTCTAATTCCCATTCCCATATAGGAAAAGGTCCTCTTTCTTGAGCTAAAGTTATGGAACATCTATATGCATTGAGAGCTAATTCTTTATATAATTGATCCGTTAAAGATATAGATTCATCTGATCCATATCTTATCCCTAACATGGCTAGAACATCCCCCAAAGCGGTTACGCCAAGTCCAGTACGCCTACCTTGGATACCTTTTTCTTTAGTTTTCTTCCAAAGATTGAGCTCTGTATATTTTATGTCTTCTGGTTCTGGGTCAGACTGTACTTTAGCAATAATTTTATCAACAGCTTCTATTTCTAAATCTACTAAATCATCCATCAAACGCTGTGCAGCAGTCACTAATTTTGCAAATTTGTTCCAGTCAAAATAAGCCTGTTCTGTAAAAGCATTTACGACACAACTAGTTAAATTGACAAATAATAAACGACATGCGTCTAGATGACATAAGGGTATTTCAGAACAAGGGTTCGTCCCTTTAGATAGAAAGCCATATTTTGCATATGATGTAGTAGGACTATATTTGATAATATTGTCCCAAAACATAGACCCTGGTTCAGCAGAATCCCAATTTGATTCTATAAATTCATTCCAAATAGATTTAGCATTGACAAATTTGGAAAAAGTTGGGTCCTTACTATCAACAGGCCATCTAAGCTCAACGTCTGCATCACTTTCAACAGCTGTTAGAAACTCATCCGACCATCTAACAGATATGTTAGCCCCTGTGACCTTTGTCTTATCTCTCTTTACTCGAATAAAGTCTAAAATTTGAGGATGATGACAGCTTATACTTATCATCAAAGCTCCCCGTCTGGAGTTCTGCCCTACTTCTCTTGTGGTGTTTGAAAAACGTTCCATGTAAGGAACAATGCCTTCTGTAGTCCTAGCCGCATTGCTAGTGGGAAGGTATTTAGGGCGTATATCACTAATATCTGTTCCCACACCTCCTCTTCTTTTGTATATTTGAGCTAGTTGTTGATCTGTATTACAGATGTACCCATAAGAGTCTCCTGTTTCTACGAAGAAGCAGTTACTAAGACTCTGTGTCTGAAATGGATTACCTATTCCACTCATGGGGCTACCCTGTGGAACTAATTCTGAAAATTCATCAAGCATGCCAAATATCTCATCCTTAGATAATGGGTTCGGATACTTGGCTTCAATTCTTGCAAATTCTGATGCTAACCTGTGATGCATGTCTAGAGGGGTTTTTTCATGGAAAACCTCTTGTTTGTCCTTTAAGAGATATTTCTTCACGACAGTAGACGCCGCTAAGGCATCTCCCGCGAAATATTTTAGACAAGATTCATAAGCTTCTTCATAAGTGTAGTCTTCAAATTTAACGTCATTATGGGTCATGTATTTTCTCCGAGTATACGTACTAAAAAGTTTTCTATAATAGTTTTCTTATCCAGGCTGCTGCCCTTTATCAAAATATCTACTTCACATATCTGTATGTATGCTTCTAATAACTCATCTATCGAATATTTCTTCAACTGGGGTGACAATTTTTCTTGAAATAACCAAGGGGACATACTCAATACTTTAGCCGCATCCTGTGACGCAAGACCATATCCAAGAAGGCTTTTAGCATTAATCATTTTCTCAATGAAATTGAGTAGAGAAGAAACTATTATCAAGCTCGGGTCTTCATCTTGATGAAAAAATAAATCTACCAGTTGAAGTGACTTATTTAGATTTCTATCACCAAAAGCATTCGTTATCTCAAATATAGGATTAGTTGCTGTCCTGCTTAATACGGCTGTCAAATCTGATTTATCTATAACCTTACCGTCGACGTGCATCAATACTTTTCTCAAGGCATTGTGCAAAGAGAACAGGCTCTCTCCAATGTTATTACGTATTACTTTAGCCAACCCTTCCGGCAGCAAATACCCCATCTTAGAGGATTCTGTTATAAGCCAAGATTCTATATCTTTTTTGTATGGATTTAATACTTTACTGATGTATGTTATCGCATACGCGTCTAACATCTTCCCTAGTGGTGTCTCTATGCCCCCACTACCTTCAAATAACGTTATAGTATTTTCAGATGGATTTTTAAGGTACTCGGTCATTAGAGGTACTTTACCTTTTATCTTGTCTGCACTTCTAATCACTACGAATTTAGTCTCTCCAAACAGTGAAGAAGTCTCTAACGCATCTACTATCTCTGCGTCAGATGTTTTAGTACCCTCAAGATGTTCAATCAAAACGCCTTTACGTCTGTAGTGAGCAGTCACTTCTGTCAATATGCGATGATGGAAATAAGGTTCGTCACCTTTGACGAGGAACACATGTGGTGACCCACCGCCTTTGACTTTAGATATGAATTTATCCACTTTGAACAGACCTTTTAATTTGTAGGAGAGCTATTTTTAGATGAGAAGAAAAGGTGGCTTTGATCAAAGCTTGCTTGGAATATAAATCGTTCAAAATTTCGATACATGTTTTGAGGCTACCCTTTGAATAAGATTTTAAAACTGTCTGAAGTTGGTCACATATATCAAAATTGGCGACTCTATCTTTGATACCGGCTTGCAGATATATCAAATCAGTGAAAAGGCTCCTCAACAAATAGAATAGTGATTCTGGATTTTCTTGTTCATTAACAAAATGAGTAAGCTGATGATAAGGTTTTCTGGGTAACGATTGTAACAACTCTAGAGCTTGATCCCTCAACTGAAGTCTACCACTTCTCAAATTTTCTAAAGCTACCCCTATTGACCCACCACTAAGATTTGCACACAACCTTACTTTATCTTTGTCCAGGTCGTATTTACTTAAATGAGATATTATCAAGTCCATTGATAATGTAGTGTATCTTATAGATACAGACCTACTTCGAATAGTGTTCAATATTTGATTTTCATCTTCGAGACAAAATACAAAAATGGACCTGCCTACCCCTTCTTCTAATATTTTTAGCAAAGCATTTGCGGCATTTTGAGTAAGAGTGTCTGCTTCTTGCAAAACATAAAATTTATACGTGGCAGAATCTGGATAGTTTTGAGCATCTTCTAAAATACTTTGTATTTCTGCCACACCATAGGATTTACCCTCCGGAGATAAAACTCTCAAGTCCGGGTGAGATCCAGACTTAAATTGATGACAATCTCTACAGTCACAGTTTATATCTTTTGTCTTGCAGGCTATGTATCGGAAAAATTCTTTAGCTACATGACATTTCCCAACACCCTCGGGTCCATGAAAAATATAAGAGGACCTTGGTTGGGAAGAATGAGATTGGAGTAATTTGATGGCATCAATATGACCTGTTATGTTCATCATGGTTTAACATAACAGGTCATATCCTGTGAGGTAGGTAAATTTTAAGAAACAGTCAGTTACGACTCTTCCAATGCAGTTTCCCAGTACAAATAAGACTTCCACTGGTCCGGGGTGTGTGGTTTCCCAAAAAGACTGATGGCAAACATAGGAAGCAACTTTGGCACTTCCGGTTTCCGGATGAGTCGCATCTTAGCCTGTTCTGGCGTCTGTCCGCCCTTCTTATGGTTACATTTCCAACATGCCGTAACAATGTTGGTCCATGTAGTGATACCACCCTGACACCTTGGAAGAACGTGGTCAAAAGTGAGGTCTTTGATTCCGTTCTTAAGTTTTTTGACTTCAGTACCACAAAACTGACACGTGAACTCGTCCCGGAGATAGATGTTCTTTCGACTGAACTTCACTTTGCTCTTAACTGGGGCGTATTTCTTGAGGACAACTACAGCTGGAATCTTGAATACAAGATAAGCCGATCGGACCTCTTTATCGTACTCTTCCAGAACATACACCTTGTTGCCCATGAGTAACTCTATGGCTTTTTGCCAAGATATGATACTCATAGGTTCATAGCTGCTGTTTAGAAGTAACGTGTGACTGTGGTCCATAGTCTTATCCTCATGTTGTATTTAGGTTGGGTGCATTAAAAAGCCCCCCCTGTTGGTATTGTCCAACCCATCTTGCACTCTTTACAACGGAATTTATGTCCGTGTGGTGCTCCACTCACCTTTTTCTTATTAGGAGTTGGTGGTAACTCCAGTTTGATGCAGTTCGTATTCTTTTGACAATGCGGACATCTCATCAAAAACGTTTGTTGTGTGTCGCTCACCGTGATACCTGTTTTATAAAACGATTGTGACTAGATTAGATTTAGAGAATTACTTGTTAAACTACAATAATGTGGTAAGAGTGCGAAATTATTGGACGGGTTTTGAGTTTTTTACTTCATCTTCTACTATAGAAGCCAATTTATCCGGATTAAGCTTACTCCCACGTACTCTTGGAGAGCCACATATAATAGTATCTTCTTGACAAGGACCCCATGTATCTTTACCCGTTATATTTTCTTCTAAGTTTAATCGTGTTGCTATTCTGCCAATAGGAAATGAGTCATATTCACTTCTCTTACCTATAACATAATCAAAACGGTCCTCTCTAGCATCTCGTATAGAAACAAAAGCTCCAATACCATCACTGAACATACCTATACGACTTTGTGCCCCTATCTCTTTGACCATTACCCAACCTTTACCGCCACCAACACGGTCATATCTCGTATCTATAGGAATGGCCTTGCCTCTACCTACTACATACATTAACATTCTGTTTTCTACGTCTTCAATAACAGACTTAAACTCAGATGAATTTCTACGTGCAAGGCCTCCACTATTTCTAAATTGTCGGTAAGGTTGGTATATCCAAGCTGTCTCTTCTAGAATAAGACTATCTTTGAAAATAGGGTAAGAACCTGCCGTAGTATCCATCTTATCTACAACATTTAGAATTCTGTTAAAAGAAGGAATGCGTATAATATGAGGGTTATTGAGCTGAGTCCATGTCGTGCAGACATCTTCGTCGCAATCACCGAAGTGTACATGTGCTGTAGGTATGCCCTCTACTCTAAAAGCTTCATATAGTCCCTGACATAGGGCCATATTAACTTGATCTGATGTCGACCGGGTGCTGAGCCTATCTACGTCTTCGTGATGGTTGAAATTACGTCTTGGACCTTTTGGGTTATACCAAGGCCCACCCGTTACATAACCATCAGCGGCTATTGAGTAAGGAGGAGAGGTTTCTTCAAATTCTAGTCTAGTTAATGGCGGTCTATCTGCTTCTACGATCAAGTTGACATTCATAATTTAGTGGTCTTCCCTTAATCTCCAAGATATATTTTCCAATATTTTCAATCTACTTTAAAAGAATCTGCAACATTTAGATTAGGGTCATAGATAGGGTATATACCCGGCTTCAACCAATCTATTGCTTCAGCTACTTCTATGTATAAGTCTCCATTATCGACTCTTCTATTGAAAGACTGCATGGTGCGTCCTTCTGGGTCATCACTATCTAAAATACTGTCAACTAAACCCCATCCTGCGGGTCCTTTAACCATACAAAAAAGTCTAAAACTTCTATGATCTTTCATATCTACTTTAAGATCGTCTAACAACATCTCCATTTTAGAAAGAGTCTTGAGGTCTTCATCGTCAAAGTCACTTCTAAAAGTAGCTATTTTAACATCAGAACGAACTAAATCTCTGAGATACCCTATTTGAAAACTGTCCAACTCATGTATGGCTAATATTTCTTCTTTATTCTTAAGGGTTAATACTTTAATAACCATCCAAGTCTTTTCTATTTCTTCATCCACAGCGATATGCTCCGTTAAAATTTATGTAGGGTTATGTCACGTAAAGTGAAGCTTCTATCTATCTTTTCTCCTGTTATCACATAATGAGTTACAACAGCATGAAGCAAAGAAGAAGTTATTTTCACTAAAGGGGTCGATAGAGGATAATCGCATAAATCTTTTTGTGCCTCGACCCTATCTGGGGCAGTATATCTTTCATTCCATTTTACTTCTGAAAAACCCTGCTCACTCATACCCGCATGGACACAGTTTATGGAATGTTGCATGCAATAATCATGAACCAACATTCTGCTTTCCCAATTGTCAAATACATCTATAATCAGATCTTGACCTCGAAGTAATTTATTGACATTCTTTTCATCCAGTCGGCAATCGTGAATAATTATATTCAAACCAAGTTTCCTGGATAAAATACCTCTTAATGTTTGTACTTTGGTAGCACCATTGTCTCGAATTCCATATAACTGAGTCCAGGCATTAGATTTTTCTACTCGATCGAAATCCACAACAGATAAATGAGTATATCCTTCTTGAGCTAAGGATTCAGTGATATGAGATCCAAGAGCACCAGCACCACATACGAAAATGGATATTGTCTCTATTTTCGTGTAGTCCTTACCTAAAAATGCTTTGCTATGATTACTCATGATTTAAGCCTTCTTTCAGCCAAACAGACAGTAATTTACCAAATGGATGTTTATTCATGTCACGTCGTGGAGTTTTTGCTTGAGAGGTCTGTAGATCGGATTCCGTTATGATAACTCCATATATCAAAGCTGTATCTTTTACTTTTTTGGCATCGCAACCACCTAAGAAAGGTCCATCATCATAATCTACAATTGGGTCTTCTTTAATATCCCCATTTGCGTCTTTTTCTAAATCCCAAACTTGGATAAAAAACCCATTCGCATGGTCATGTCCAAATGCTACTTCGTATTTTCTATTTTCACTGAATAAGGTTCTACGACTCATATATCTGACCCATCATTTAAAAAGGACATTTCTAAATCTGGATTCTGCTCATATTCTCGAAAAGCATCCATGAAGAAAACTCCATTAACCCCACAACTTGTACGCCCATATAAATCTTGATACGATTTGTTTTCTCCTATCTTAGCTAAGCCACAACCCTGTAAATATCTTAGGTTTACCCAATGTCTAAAATTCCAGGATTTTAGGGTTGGGTTGATATTATATTTGTAATAGTCTGAGTGGAACATCAAATAAAAAGAATGACGATCTTGGCAATATGCCATTCTATTCATTCTATTCCATCTATCTAAATCATTATGAGATAATGCACCAGAAGCAATATTAGACATATGCTCCCCATTAAAATACACAAACCTCTCAGGACCTTTTCCACTATAAAGGTGTGCTGCCAAAATAACGTCACCAACTTTAGTTCTTTCCCATAAATCCAGTTCTACATTTTTGGGTCTGTTAACTAGAAGTTCTCTCCAAAAAGCAGAATAACCTACAGGACAAGTGAGAAAAGTCTCGGCTATTAGACTAGGTAATTGACTTTGAAGGTGTTCTCCCCCTTCAAAGAATGTGGTTTTAGGTATGTAACAGTCTTCATCTTCCCACAACAGACCTAACCTTGACATTTCTCCAACCTTATAATGATGGTGGTTTTATTTTCAATACTGACAAGACACTCTTTATAAGTTAAATTAATTCCGTCTAAAACCAACTCCCAAGCCCTAACCTTATTGTCACATAGGATCACGGCATATCTTGGTCCGCCTATACCTACTAGCCAGCTCTGAAAGGTGGCCTTGTCAACCCCAGACATGCCCGAGAAACCCTTTGGGTGTGTATGCAGCCATCCAACTACATCTTTGTGTTCTACGTGACGTCTCCATACGTCTTCCCACGAAAATTCGACACATCCAGGGTCATTTTGAGTAGTAGGATTAATAGTTTGACATATTATTTCATCCCCAACACGGTGCCCCACCAACAGGAAATAGTGTTCAATGAAACGGTCTTTCCTGTTAGCATTTAAGACATTATCTATTTCTTCTTTAGACATATTCTTCATCTGTTCTCTAAAAGGGAGATCCTCTAAGAGAAGATCTAGTATGTTATCATAAGGGGTGTTCATAGGCTATGAAACTAACAGAGGAGATTAATAGTGTAGGATGAGCTATAGATTTCTTTTTCTGAGGAGATAACAATGACGACAAAGAGGGGTGTACAAGTCTTCAGACCCTTCTAATATACGTTCGGTTGATTCTATTAATCGATATGTTCTAGTGGCTGGGTCTCCACATTCACATATAGCAGATAATTTGTCTACGTATTCAGCTTGAGCCAATAAGTTTAGAATATTTTCAAAAGGTCTATTTTCTGAGTCCTGGTCTAAACACGTTATGATGACCCTTTTCCCTTCATCTGAAAGTTGCATACATACGTCACATAATCCAGATCCAAAGAATTGTCCTTCGTCGATACCTATTACTTCTGTTTCTGTCGTTACTTTTTGTAATATATCTTCCGCACTGTCTACGTAGGTGACGTTAAAAAATCTTCCAGAGTGAGTTTTTATTTTACCCTTACTGTTTCTGGTGTCTTTACTGAAGAATAAGACTTTTTGTTTTGCAAAAAGTGCTCTTTCTATTCTACGTATTAACTCTGAAGTTTTCCCAGAAAACATAGGTCCACATATTATTTCAATTCTCCCTAGTCGGGACGGGAATACGTCCATTATTCTCCTCAATAAGTTTAAGCATATTATCTACATGATCTGATGATTCAAAATGATAAAAGAAAGGCCATGTCCCAGATCCATAAATCCTAACTATCTCTGCTATCAATGAATATAACCTTCCATTACACATTACTTCTCTTTCTGTCAAGGATGGTCCGTGTTCTACGTACCAGTTCCAAGACTCTGTCAAATAATTACCTAATAAATGTCCAACCAACTTATAAGGGTCCTCAGATAGAAGACCTTCCGGGAATAACTCTTTAGTATTAGGGTCCAAGATATTTAGACGATTTTCATAACTTCCAGATGCTATAGGAGCTAGTCTAAGAAGGAAATAGAGAGTAGATATTTGTCTAGAAAGATAGCACTCAAAAGTTGATCCATTCTGATCAAGATGTGTCACTATCTCCGAAAACATAGAGTATGATATAGATGGAAGTAAGGTACTTATTTGTTTGACAGCAGAGGATACTTTTCTAGACTCTGATAATTTTATCTGAGGGTCATTGGAAGGTAAAGTCACATAGTTTATGTAGTCAAATAAAATCTTGACTTTTATCTTCTGTTTCTCCATCGGTTTCCTCTATCACCAAGATTTTTAGGTTCGGGGTGTACGTTAAAATAAGAGTCCTCTTCCATATGACCCTGACCAACTCGAACAACGTGTTTATGTGATTCTGCATAATTTACTACTCCAACCAGGCTCTTTAAATCGAATTTTCTATCTTCACCAGATACACATATACCAGCAGTTACAACTCTAAAATCATTCTTCTGTATGACCGTAGTGTATATTTGTCCAGATGCGTTTATCCACTTTACTTCTATATTAACACCTTTCTCTATTACAGAGCTCAGTTTCGCGTTTACATCTAGAAGATCTTTTTCCAATCTCTGTTCTATGGTAGACCTTGAATCCTGTATCAATCTTCTTGCTGCAATTTGGTATGCTATAGAGTCTTCTAGTGTTAGACCTTTGTAATCTAGAATATACACATTGGGGTCATCTACATTACGTATTTTACCCCAGTTTTGTTTCATTAAAGAAGACCTCATATGTTCTTGTTTATCTGGATCAACTCTATAGTCTACATCATCATACCAAAAAGTATATCCATCATATCGTGCTATGACATAATCAAATCGATCACAAGATTCGTGGGTATTGAGTATAGACACTACCGTTGCAGGTCCTACCCTTTTGAATTGTTCTTGATGAGCCGGAAATGCATACCAACATCCATCCTGTTGGTATAGGAGTATGAGTATAATCTTAGGTAATATATCCAAATAAGATCTTATCTCACCTTCAGAGGCTTCTCTTATATAGGAAGCATTTTCATAATCTGTAGCTTTGAATATTTTGATACCAGAGGATCTTTGTTCGGAGATAGCAAACTTTCTAATCATGTTTGCTACTTTTGTTTGTATGAAAGCAGACCCTATCTGAACAGGAGCTAAGATCTCTTGTTCAGATATTTTCATATCTTCTTTGTTGATTTTTTCTAAAAGACTGAGGATTTTCATTTTTCAATCCTCATAGGAGGAGGGTTAATTCAAATATTTGTCTTTGCTAGGAAGTGGTATGGTCATGATAGACATAAGCAACTCTAGACGTGACCCTTTAGCCAACATAGGCAAAATGTTGGGTAAGCTATAATAGTCAATCTTATCGGCTTTAGTCAAATCAAACACATCTGTCTCAAAGTCGTAATGTTTCAAACCTTTTTCTACTTCATCACTCACGCGGCTCCATCTTTCATTGGATTTGAGTCGCACTATGACAACATTTACAGAAAGATTCTTAAGATCTCTATACGCCTTTAGAGCAGCACTGAATTTTGGTGTACCATTATCGCCCTCGTCCGTAACCAAAATAACTTGTTCCCAAGCAACCCCACTCATCTCCATGAATTTAACTACAGATCCCATATTAGTACGACCTTGAGCACGTACTAATTGAAGAGCCGCATCCCATGAAGACTTCTTGTCTGGGTCAGTTACTTTGTGCTCTCTTGCCATATCATTGAATGACACGCATGCAAAATCACTCTTGCAGCTAGGGGCTATTATAGCCCCTAACTCTTTACCGACTCCGATAGCTTGATCCATAGAACTAGAAGCATCTATAGCCAATATGGTCCTACGCTTGATAGCAACAGTCCTAGACACTTGAGCATCCGTTACTTGAGTCAGGTTTTCTACAACATCGGAAGATAATTTCTCTCCCAGTACCTGTACCGCCTTTTGTGCCTTCAAAGCGTCTACTTTATCAGAAGTTTTAGCCTTCTTCAACTTTGTGTTGATTAAGGTTTTTACCTCTGCATTTTCCATTGCTCCTCGTTCTTCAAGAGCCCCTAAATTGTTCAAAAGCTCTTGAGCACTCATTTGATTGATGAGTGCCACAAGGTGAACCGGAGTAAGTTTGATAGGACTCAAACCTGCTGCAATGGAAAATGGTATATCCGCAGCTACTACTCTCGTTGCCCATTCCAGAGGATCTCTTAATTTTGCTATAGCCTTCATCTCATAGCGCATAGTCCCTTCTGGAGGGGTGTCTTTGAATAAAACCAAGTCTGCCAAGGTGGAAGGCGCTATGTGGAAAGAAGCATACAAATCTTTCAAAGCGTTGAACTGTCTTACACAAACATAATCAAAAGATTTGGACCCTTCCAATCTTTTAAGGAAAACACGTACTGCTTCCTTCATGTCTTTTGGTGCCTTTTTCCGAAGGCCTTTTTGGAAAGCTTCTATTTTGACCCTATTGAATTTAGTCCAAGCTCCTTCTTTGTTCTTTCCTTTTTGCCTATAAAAACGAGTTCTAACTTGAACGTCTTTATTTAGCTTGAAGAAAGTACGGACTTTATCTAAAATATTAGTAAGGTCTCCGTTAGCTTCATGGACTTCAATCAAAGCCTTCTTTAGAAGTTTTAACTCTACCGCTCGTTTCTTTTCAGGAGCAGATGAATCTTTCTTAACTCGTATTTCCAAAGCTTTCCAAGCCCCAGCCATATGTGATCGTATACGAGCAACTTGGTATGCTGGGAAATCTTGGATCATTGCAAAAGCTGTATCTCTTAGAAGAGCATGTTTAGACCCAAATAGCACAGTCAAAAATGCTTCCTTATGGTCTCTAACCTTTGTGTTCTTCATAGCCCATACTGCCATATGGGCGTAGAACTCTGGGTCTTCTTCACACATCAATTCGTGCAAAGCAAGGACATCTCCCATCTCTCTATGGGGACAGTTGATAAGAGAGTCAAATATACGTGCTCTAACAGTATATTCATCTTCTTTGCCCAGTACAGAATCCGGACGTAATACTACAAGTCCAGAAGCTTCATATCCCTCTACTTGAAAATTTCTAAGTAGACCCGACTCTAGGTTAAGATATATCTCACAAGCAGTCTTTAATTGTGCTTCCGTCGGATGTTCCTCTACGTCCAGAACATTGAATTCAAATTCACGGCCTTCACCGTTTACGAAAACGTGCATATGAGTGATATTCATGCCTTGTCTGTACATGCTTTGTCCCCTTTTCTGTATATATTGACTACTTCTAACATGGATGTTGTAAAGTCTGTTAGAAAGGAGTTTACATTTATCTTAAGTTCTTTTAGCGGTGGCTAGTTTAGCCATTATATCCCGAAACATATTTTCTACATCCGCTCCATCTGCTGCGGCATCTGCAGAGAATATAACTCCATATTTTGTTCGACATTGTCTACAGATATTTAATTCTTGAGGGGTATTTTTGAAGTACGAGCGAAGTTGTCTGCCGTTGCAGCTTTCAAGGGGTTTGAAGCTGCATTCCGTTGCGGATTGAGTTGTAGAATGCATTAACTAGTCCTACTATGTTATGGTATTGTTCAACGTCTTTTACCAGTTCCATAGCGTCATCTCCTATCCCGGCCTCAGCCCCACAAAGGTTGCCTACAATAGCGGCAGTGGTGTCACAATCACCTCCCGCGTTTACGGCAGCAAGCACACCTTCATGTGCATTCTTTCGGTATTTAAGATAACATGCTACAGAGAACGGGTAGCTCTCAATAACATAACATCCTGTCCGGTACAGATGTGCGAAATATTCGACATCTCGATGTAGATTATCAGGTATAAATTCAAGTCGGCTCGATAAAGTTTCCCCCATATCTGGAAGTTGTTTCTCAACCTTTATAGTATAATCCATAATCTGATCCCATTTACTCATGGGATCAACATCGTTCATTGCAAGAGCAATGAGTATAGACTGAAAGATACCTGCTGTTACAGCCCTACTATCTCTGTGGGTCATAATGGATATATTCTTAACAATATTCGCGAGACTGCTCAGTTTGAATGTCCCAGCCTTGATTTCATCTGAGTACACCATACCAAAATAAAGACCAGCACTTCCAATCTTCATTGGGATGCCATTACCCGATCCACCAGGTTTACCGCTCTTGTTCCAAGGCACTCCACTTCTAAGTCTCATCACGCTCTCACGTGTGGATCCTCCCCATCCTCGAGCACCGATACCCAAGGAACGAACATGATGTTTAGCTATAACATTCATATCCCATGATCCAGTCTCGACAAAAGCTTCCATTAGAGCAATGGTAAGCTGTGTATCGTCAGTCCAGCCACCAAGTTTCAAAAAAGATGCAAAACTGTTCTTAGGTGCGGTAAGGCCGGTCACCCATGCTTTACCATTTCGATTATAAATATCCAACGGGGCTATTGTTTCAAAAGGCATGCCTGCTGCATCTCCATAAGCACCCCAAAGGATACATCCAAGGAACTTATCCAATACAGGGTCTCTTGGGTATGAACTAGGCCCATAGGATTTTGTAAAATATCTATGACCTTCTCCCCGAAGGTCAGGTGGAGTTTCTTTTTTAGAAAGATCTGGCGTAGTAGCCGATCTTAAAATTACCATTGGTTTAATTTTAGACTTACTCAAAACATCACTCCCAAGAACAGGTACAGCCCTCTTATTACAAGAGGGCTGTACCCTTCGGTTTAATTGCCCTCGGTCCCTATAATCAGGTCAAGGTCAGGGTATTTTCCAAGGCATTCACGGTCACCACGAGGTCGTTACCGTTTCCAACCCCGTAGGTCATAAGATCACGGTCACGGAGCCGAAGCTGGCCGTTTGCGGGCTGGAGGCGCGCAACCGGGGTCTCGCCGTTACGAGCCGCCCGAAGGGTAACGGTATTGCTGAGGGCCGTACCCTCCAACACAACTCCGGCACCCGGATCGAAGCCGAGGAGGCGGGTAACCGGGCGTGGGATCTGCGCATAACCGTCTGCGTTATACGGCACCTTGAAGGTGTCGCCGTCACTGGCATCCTTCCCGCCGTTGTAGAGATCAGATGCCGCAAGCACTGTTGCGGGTGCAGGTGCGGTACGGGTCACGGTGCGCCGAGGGGCTGAAGCCGGAGCCGTAGTGGTCGTGTTTCCCGAGAAATTGCTACGGTCTACCCGTCGCGGCCAAGGACGTACCGACAAGTCCACGCTGTTCGGGTCATCCGAAACCGGGTGGTACGCATAAACCTGGTCTCCTCCTGCATACACGAGGGTGCGGCTATAGTTCGGAAACAGTGTGGTGCTCTCGTTGTTCCAAAACCCCCGAACCTCCGTTCCGATGTCGCTGTGGCTCAGGGTGCCAGCCTCGGTCCCGGCATTACGAACCGCTGCGGTCACATGGCCGCTGGTGAAGGTCGTATTGGCTGCAACAAAACTCGTGATGGCATTACGAACGTCAGAAGATGCATTAGCATTCATTTACAGTACCCTTTTCTATTAGTTGGTTTTGATGGGCTTACCTTTTTGCCCGTTGTTATAAACCCAACGGACCCACAATTCAGAAAGTCAGATAAAAAATACATTTTGTCTAAAAATTTTGCATCAAGATAAACATTCGTTTAGGGCTATTCGGGTAAATACAAAACTCCCTATCGTAAACATATTCTTTTTGTGATTGTGATAAGAAAATCAGGAGTAATAACATGCCGTATATATCTGCCGCAAGAATTAAAGACAATACAAATGGTGTCCTTGTGTCACTGTTTTCTCAATTTTCGGAAACAGTTTGGTCTAAACTTAGGTCCTCTCAAGGACCTAGAAGACTTCCCTTTTTTACGATGTATGAACATTTGAAATCTAAATGGTCAGATGAGACTTTTAGTCCAGGTTATAGTTTTGAAGACGCGTTTAGAAATTTGCGTAGAATTATATATACTGGACTAACTTCTGAAAATGCTAAGAATAAGTTCAAAGCTATATCTGCGGATCTACTTCTACTCTTAAGAAGAGTAGATAATGAACATGTTTCTAGAGCTAATTATGTTGATATTGCGGTTTTGTATGGTAATTTGATAGAATTAGTAGCCGCTGAAAAAGACGTATTCTTAAAAGGTATGGAAAGAGGTATAGGAAGTTGGAAATTCTTTAGAAGTGTTACGGATCAAGAAGAAAGTTTATTGCGGTTAAAACGAGATGATCCTTCCGCCTATGAAACAATAGTCCAACAAAAAGAGATTTTACAGGAAGAAGAAAGAAAAATTCAATCCAAAATAAAATCTGACGGGTATGAGCCGGTTAGAACCAAAAGATTTGGACAATTATTTTGGTCTGCTACTACAGAGACTGGTGACAAAATAATCTATTACCGTGATAAGAACACAGGTATGGTAACATCTCAAGACAATGAATCTTTTACTTCTTACTTGAAAGAAAAACAACAAGCAGAGAAAAAGTCTTTACGAATTTTCCCTACTGATCTTAATGAAATAAGAAGATATTCAGAATCTGACGTAACGGAAAAATCTCAAGGTCAAACACCTCTCTACGTAGCTATAACAGATGACAAAGCTAAACAACATGGTATAACACGTATCTATCCTACTATAGAAATAAATGGAGAACGTGTTGTTTCTGAGGGCAGATTCAAAGGTTTTGTTGTTGATGACTTGGTTAATGACGCGGGTAGACAAATAGAAGGTGTTGCATTCAATTTTGATCCTGATACGCAGCTCACTACAAAAATAGAAATAAAAAGTCAAGACGGAAATCCAAATGTCCGAGTGAATAGAGAGCCTTATGTCACTCTAGACCAGAATGGAAAATTATATATCAAGATTCCTTCTACTCAAAAATATACTCTATTCCGTCAAGCCTTGAGTAATTTAGCGGGTCAAATAAGTACCGTAGAAAAGGTTTCTAATAGTCGTAGCTCTAGCTTTAGATTTGACCCAAAAGACTTTGCGGCTGTTAGACAAGCTTTAGGAAGTTTTTCCATGTCCAAGGCAGCTATAGATAAGATTCGAGAATATTTCTTGAAACTGGCTGAGTTTGACCTAGCTACCGAAAAGGAAAACTTAAAGAATTACACAACGGATGCCATTGGAGGGTTTAGACCAGGAGTAACACTCCTAATAAAACAAAAACAAGCTTTGGCATGGATGGAATCCAGAGGCAATAATGGAGTCTGTGCTTTAGACGTGGGAATAGGGAAAACTCTTTCTGCTATAGCAATGATAAAGAAATTAAAGAGAGATGGAATAGATTCGGAACCTGATAATAATGGACGTTTCCTATTCGTATGTGACACATCCTTAATAGGTAATTTACCCAAAGAAATACATAAGTTTTGCGAAGACCCGTCTGAAGTGTTGAAAGTAACAGACATCATTACTTATCGTAAGTTTACTCAATATAGAGATAGAGATCCTAAATATGGAGAAGATTACGTAGCTATTTTCTTTGATGAAGCTCAAAAATTCAAGAATGTTGACTCAGGAGTAACTCAAGCAGCCATGAGTTTGAAACATTCTAGAAAAATACTTCTAACAGCTTCGCCTATGACAAGAAACCCTGTAGAAGTATTCACTTTAGCTGCCGTATCCAATAATGTAAACCTTAATACTCCACAAGGCAGAAAATCTTTACAAGAGTTTAAGAGTAGATTCTGTGAGATAGTTGGTGGACGTGTAGTAGGCATCAAAAACGATCCTATCATACTAAGAGAGTTTAGAGTATGGGTTAAGAGGAATTTATTCTATGCAGACAAGAGAGATGTAGAAGAAGTAGCTCTTCCGGATCTAAAGTCTACTACCAAGACAGTTACTATGGATCCTCGTGTAGAGAAGAGATATAGAGAAGTAACACAAAAGATAAGTGATGTCCTCAAAGCATTAGTCATTAAATATAGAGATAGGGCATGGGACGATCCACAAGCTAAGAGAAATGATTTAGAAGCTTTCAGGATACGCTTTGCGGCTGTGTTGAAAACCTTGAATGATTTAGCTAATACTCCAGAGACTATTGAATCGAGTCTGACTCCGGAGGAAAGAAGTCAAGGTCCTATAGTTAACCCAAAGGTCCAAGAATGCATCAACATAATTGATGAACAGGTTGACAAAGGATCGAGATCTTTATTGCACACTGATACGCCTAGCTTTGCGGGACATGTTGCTCCAAGGCTGTCACAACGTTTCTCTATGAAAATTATAGCAGTCTGCTACCCTACAGAGATCGTATTGTACCAAAATGGTAAAGCGTACAAAACTTATAGACCTAAAGAGTACACTGATCTTGATGGCAAAACTTATCCCGCTGAAGAATGGAAGACATATGTGCTATCGAGAATCATATGTCCGGATCCAAACGTTATAGCATGTATCTTAACGGCTACCTATGCGGTAGGCCAAAATCTTCAAGCATTTGATACTACTATAAATCTTGATAGAGATACTTGGAACGCTGAGGTAATGAAACAACGTACCGGTAGATGTTGGAGACAAGGCCAGTCTCAAAGTGTTAAAGAATATACTTTAGACGCCGTTTATAATGAAGTAGAAGATCAAACAGATGCCACCTTAGACGAGATTAGAAGATGGATGCAGGAGCTTGAAGAGGATCTGTTTGACTCTGTTGTAATAGAGAGCCAAACAGAGGCTCTTGGAAAAGAGATTAGAGAAATGACTTGGGTGTCTTCCTATTATACAGGTTTGAATAGAAAACTTATGGAATTAACTATGAGTCCTAATCCATGTCGGATAGGAGAAACAGAATATGAGGAAGCTGCATGATTTATAAGGATGGTTTTACAACAAATGGTAAAAGGTCTCCAGGCTATGATTTATCTTTCGAGGTTTTTTTGGCTTTGAGAGACACGTCTGACAAATTAGAAGAATATGAAAAACGTTTTGATGCTATTAATAGGTCAGGTTACAGAGATTATGGAGACTTAGAAAGAAAAAGTTTTGAAATGCTTGGAAAAGATTTGAAAGAAATTAAAACTAAAATAAAGTTAGCTCAATGGAGTTTTTCAGAGTACCAATCACCTGATCTTTTTTGAGGAAATATAAATGAAACCAATCACATTACAAGAATGGGACTTATACGTTAGAGAATTGACCCCAGAGGATCTATGGAATAAATCTAGGTCTATGAATACCATTAATTTTGTTAGACAATTAGAGTCAGAGGGGTATAAAGCTGACCACATCCATAAAATTTTTGCTGTATTCTCTAGAAGATTTTCAGAATTAGATTTGGAGCCACCTACCGGAGGGTATGTAGATCTAAGAGAAATATTGAATTAGACTTTTAAGGAAGTGTTCTAAGCCCATAGAACAAATAGAAATACTATTAATACTGCCTTTTTCTCATACTTAACCACTTATTTCAAGTAAGTTTAAGGACAAGGCAAACCAAACAAATTTGATAAGATATGTATTGTCCAATGAAGGATGAATCCTAATCCTGGAATAGCTATAGCTGTACAATATATCTTAGATTTCCAATTAAAAGGCATCATAGAATGAATTCCATGATGCTTATGTGTACAGGTTTCTACTTTTTCTATTGTGTCACTCATTAATCTTCTCCGAACGTGTTGTTACTGGTTCCCATTTAACTTCTACGTCTACTATATCTCCTGAAAACTTTCCAAGATACTCCGCTTTTCCTTCTTTTCCTCCACCTATATAGCCGTATAATCTAGAAGAAGAACCTTCTAGTATAGCAAAAGCTTTATTTTTACATATAGGTCTATATTGAATCTTACCTGTACTACGACTTACAAACATTAACTCATATACTCTATAAACGAGATGCCCTTTTTTGGAATACCTATCTAACACAGTCCATCTTAAAAGATCACCTTCAGACAAATCTTTAAGATGTTTCTGTTCTATAACTTGACCAACCGTCAAAGTCTTTTTGACGTACTCTTTCACTTCTTTCTTGGGAGGTGGTGCTGGTGCGTCTAAACCTTCTTTTTCAAGAAGACCTAAAAGCATTTTGATGAAAGCATCGTCTCGCTCTTTACGGGTAGCTACGAATTCTACCCCATATTCTACATCTTCATCTCGGTTAACGGCATCGACTTGATCATCCGAACAATCTTCCATTAGAAGAGAACCTACGTCCCCTTTGCAAAAGACATAGGATATAGCGTCCGCTTCTCTAGTAGTCCAGCCGTTGTCGGCAGACAATACTCCAAAGCCAGGGTATTTTGTCCCAAACTTAGCTTGTTTACCTATCCCCCTCCAAAACCTAAGAGTAGCACTACGTCCCCATGACCTTGGTATCACGGCAAGGCTTGATAATAACGTATGTACGGTCCATCTTACTTGAGGGGTGTTTACTGCTTCATACCTATCTTGAAATCCGCACCCTACCTCACTCTTATCTGTATTTTGTCTAAACAACATTATTAGGTCAGGGTCTGCATCTTCTGAGAGTGATGTATGTATGTCTTCCCAAATGTCTTCATCATAAATTACTTTACGGTTACCTGTTAAAGCTTCCCCTACCTCTACTACGAAATACCGGACAATGTAAGTAGGATACTGAGACATTCTTTTAAGTTTTTCTGCTCTCCATTGAGCTTGAATCGCAGACTTTCTATTCCAATTAGTATTCCAAGTATCCCCTGGTTGAGCTATGTCTGCTTCTTGAAGCTTTTTAACCCAAGCTGCATTTTCTCTAGATGTGAAAAATTCCATGATAGATCCTTATATGGATGTTTACTATGAAACATACAATACGGGCATGTAGTCAAGTTCGAGATTCTGTTAAATACCTAACTGTCCTTACAATTTCTACAAAAGCTTCGTCTTTACTTCGCCATTTTTCTACAGGCTTAGAAGGACATGTTTTAGTGTTTGCAAAAGGTGTGGTTTCTATAAGATGATTTGATCTTAATAAAATAGGTAATATAATTTGATTCGGTTTGACAGATTTATTTAGCCTCATCAAAAGATTTTGAGATATGGAAGAGGTCAATCTAGTTTCAAATAGGATAAGTATCACGCTACTGTTTAATATATATTCTTCTACTTCTGGTGTAAGCATGGATACAAATATCTTTTCTGAGTACATTCCGCATAAGCGTTTAAATGGCGCTAGATGCACATCCAATAAAGACGCATAGCTAAGTTCTTTATCATGGTATAGTATTACAATACGCTTTGAGTCTATTTTAGAATATATGCCTCGAACAAGGTCAATAAAGTCTAAGTCATCTTGCATGATTCAAACGCCTCGTAGTTTTTGACAACACATAACCAGTATCACTTCAGATCTTCTTCAAGGACCCCTACTGCTTTATACACCCCGTCTATTTCTTTAAACTCTGTCAACGCAAGCCCTGGGTATTCGTAATCGTTTCCAATCCACATTGGAGTTTCTGTGTCAAAATAATAAGGTTCTTCCGAATTTTTCCAACCCCAGAAAGCTCTACTCGTCATCGCTTCTTTAGCCTCTTTTAGAAGCTCCCCAACGGTAGCATACCTAGGTGGATTCTCATATGATGAAGGTTCCATGGCACATTCATCATATCGCCCACGATACGAGAAAAATCCACCATTGCAATTAGTTAAAGCACCTTGAGGAAGGTTAGAAAGGATAGTGATCAGTTGTCCAAGGGTGAGCTGCTTCATAAAAGTCTCCTGTAGTTTTATTATCTATGGAAAACGATAGTCACAAAATAATAGTCAGGGAGACGTTAGGCAATAATTTTCCAAAGCAATATGAACCCAAGAGAAAATTGGAACCTTTCTGAAGAAGTTCCGAAGGTATAAAAATTCTCGTTATTCACAATCAAGGTCAATTTTTCAGGGAAAGAAGAGTTTTGAAGGAAATTCAGAAGTTCTGTTTTCCCCTCTAAGGTAGTTAAGTCTGTCTCAAGACAATATTCATCTTTTTCTGTTAGAGTAATCATTTATAGTCTTTCATATTGGATAACAACCACATATGAATAACGACAACACTAAAGAAGTAATCAGAGAGAAATTAATCCATATTTTCTGTTAGGGTAATCATTTAGGGTAACTCTCCGGGTCTATGAGACAAAAGTCCACGTCAACAGAATAAAAAGTCTCTAGATCTTTTGTAAACCTGAAAGTGTTGTAACCATTTTTCGTTGTGAGCTTATAAAATGCCCATACCATAGTCCCTTTGGTCTTTTCTTTTACTAATTCAAAAACAGTCACTTCTCCAAGTAGAGTTTCTTGGTCACCTTCACTCAGCTCAACATATACCGTCTCACAACACTGTTGTTCATGTCCGAGAGTAAAGGTACTACCACACACCGTCTGGAAATGAACAGTTTGGGGTCCTACAAGGACTCGTGCTAGCGTTTTCCCGAGCAAGCAATTCAAAGGTACTTTTTGAGGTTGAAATCTCATATTATTCCTGTATTGTGTCTAATTTACGGATAAGAAAATCAAGAATCTCTGTAGTAGTGCAGCTTAATTCTGGATCTTCACTTTCTGTTTCCACTCTCATTTCGGATGGATCATACCATGGAGCAGAAGTAATTATTTCTTTCCATACAGACAAACTATCTTCTGTGTTAGATATAGTATAGTCACTACACCCACGACTCTGTTCTTCTTTCCTGTAATCTTTCAACACCTTAATAAGGAGGTCTTTTTCTGCATTAGTCAAGTACATAGTATCCCTCCAATGTACTTTAGAATTAAGTCCCGATGTAAGGCTTGGTCTTTGCTGTTATGGTATTCGGCAGCATAAACGATTTGGTCACAACCCACTTTCTGGTCAAAAGACCATATTACATTGCGCCATACAGTCTTACTACGTGGTTTGTCCTCATTCTTGTATTTTGTGACTTCAAGCAGGACCGGAATTCCTTCTTTGAGGTCTGGAATAAAACCAGGTCTATCGTCACCCCATCCAATAAAGGCATCTTTGAAATTTTCTTGAGTGTACCCGGAGTATTTAACGGTCTTTGTCATTTGATTACCCCTTGTAGTGGATTACTTTATGGTGATATAATAACGTATAGGGAGGGGGTAATCTAAGAGGAAATATTAACGTCCGTCAGGGCTAATGTCCATAATATAGTCGAGTCGATGCTGACGAAGAGTATAAACAATATATTCTTCATTTACCAGCTGTACCCCAGGAACCCCCTTTACTGAATGATACCCAGAAGGTGGGGCAGTCAAATGTGTCTGAGCCGTCGTGTATTCTTTAATACGTCCTAGCGCAAGGGAGCAAACATAAAGATAAACATTATTGCTTCTGTTGCCTGTACCCCCCCAACCGCCCTGAGAATATTGTAGACTCTTTGATGAATTCGACCCAAAATATAGTCCCGCTCCATACATGCTTCCTGTAATTACGGCTCCCGGAGGCCGTAGAAGCAAGCCCTTAGTCGTAATACCAAGGATGTTTGCATTACGACTACCGTGGTACAAAGCCTGCACATTGCCCACCTTATTCGGATCAAGCCAGTTGTGGTCTTTCTGAGAAGAAACACGAAGCTTAAAAATGTTGCGAACCTTCATTCGGTCATACTGACGATGGTTATGTGCCCGAGAATTCAAAGCATTCTGCTCAAGCTTTTTCCATACTGGATCATTACGGTCTACTACTTCAAGGTCTGCTCCAACACTGTCATAACGGTCCCAATCAGTAGTGCCACTTTTGAACGAAGTCTGAACTCCTTTTACATCTGAAAGAAGGTCAATAAGGTCAATAGCCGTACTAAGCTTTGGCAAATTATCGATACAAAGCCTATTCCAATCCGGCCGTCTATCGATTTGCTGTGGGATTGTAGAATAAAACCCAGTGGTCAATTTCATCAAAGTTGCATGGTCTTTACCATCTAATAGCAAAAGGCGAATCTCATCAAGAATACCCCTACCGTCTTCCAATTGAGCCTGGCTCAGAGTTCCAAGGGGATTGTCAGCGGTTGCCTTGAGCACTCCAGTATTCAAACTGGATCGAGCTGCCTGTCCAGCTTCCTCGAAAATATGTGTTAGGAAGGACACAATCTCACGTGCCAGAGAAGGCGTTGACATTACAGTTGTCGGATCCGGCTGTACTTGAGCCTGCGATGCTGTGGTAAGTTTGGTGGTATCCACAATAGCCTTGCCGTGGTCTGACCCTACCTTCGCCTGGGCCAGGTCAACGGGCACATATTTCTTGGTATAGTCCTTGAAGTTGTACTTGCGGCTACATTTGGAGCAGGTCATAACGCCTGCGACATCCGTCTTATTACCACAAGCAGAGCACTTAGGGGCTCCGAACTTGTCCTTCAGAAGATCATTGTACTGCTGTTCAGCTTCATACTGAGAAAGAGCAGAGCCGTTATCATTCAGGTACTCGCGCTCAGCCATCTTCTCGCCTACACGTCCGTAACTCACGAACACCGTATAATTTGATGTTCCTTCGTCTTGATGAAGCTCTGCGCTATATGCTTTATTGTGGTTGGCATCAGAGTCGGTGCATATTCCGTATGCACGCTTTAGAACAAGGGGTTTTGCAAAACGGCAAGTCCCTTTATTACAGGCTTTCATTTGTACTTCCGTTCGTTGAAGGTTGTTGTAATATTGAAGAAACGATTTGAGGTAGATTTTTCTAAGAGAGGTTATAATTAATCTTCTAAGACCGTAAGAATTACAATATCATTTTCTCAACAAATTTCTACAGCATGTACATTTTTAAGAGATAAAAATGATTTTTTAAGCTCTTCCAGTTTGCTTTTATCGAAAATACTTTCTACGATGTGAGGTCTCGTTTTTAGAGACTTTGAAATATATTGAGTAAAAAGTTGCACATTCATAGTTATAAGTATAGTTAAGGTTTATAGGTTGAAAACATTAGTACCAGATCAAGGAGTCGAACCCTGAAAGATCTAGGCATCGAACGGCTTTGTCGTAAAGAAATTCCTCATATCACATATACGGATGTATTTGTAGAACGTATACACAATATTTGTCATCTCTCTACAATGTTAGGTAATGGTCTCTATTTCCATATGCATCTTTTTACGATTACACGCATATGATTTTTAAGTTACCTAACGTACCCTGCGCTTTGAGTTACCTCAAAATTAAGGGTCAACTTCCTGTTCTAGATCACGGCGAACGGGCCTCTGGTATATTCTACTTACTCACAAACGGCAAATTCCTCCAATTATACTTTGAAGTGGAGTCTATAAATCTTTCTCTCCAATCAATCTTAAAGGGACAGTTTTTAGACCCTACACGGTAAACTTCGGCTTTCACGATGTGTACGAATTTACCATGTACATCCTTCCATACTCCTAGCTTCGCATCCTGTAGCATATTTACTGTGTCAGCATTGTATGTCTTCCTAGAGTACTTAGTCTTTGTGAATACACGTACTCGGTTTGGGTCAAGACACATACTAAAGGACTCTTCTACATAACCGTATTTATGGCCATTGGTTGAAGTCATAATTAAGATATAAGATTTCGTTTTCATTCGACTTCCACATAAAAACCAAGATTTTCTGCCCAAGCATAAACATCTGAAGCAGGACCGTCATAAAACTTTACAGAATCACCTCCATTGCTCTCAACCTCTATGTGAATAGAGTCTGTCATGCTTTCAGCCGTATCATAATCAGAGTCTCTATCCCCAAGTACCTTCACCTTAAACATTTGAGTACCTTTATTAAACTTCCGTGACAATCACTACGGCAGAATGTCTTTTGTCATTATACTTAATTTCAACACGCCGAACCGTACTTATCTCGGACAAACTTTTAAGATAGACTTCTATGTCTTCTTTTGAACGGGTGCTTTCAATAACATGGGGTTTGAAAGACATACCTTGAGAGATATATTGTGTGAAAACTTGATACATAAACTCATTTCTAATTATTATTTGTTTTGAACTTATGAAAAGTCAACGTTTTTGACATTGGAAAGATTAAGAGAAATTTAGGCAGGTTCTTCAAAAACAGGCAGGCTTCCATCTAACAATACTGTCCAGCGTTCCCACGAATTAAGGGTGCTAAACCAAATATCAGATAATCTCTTCTCAAGAGATAAACATTTTAGCTTCATAGAAGCTAACCTTCGGACCTTACGGTCTTGTTTATTATGCATCATGATTCGGTCTTTATGATGCATATGTGGACGGAATAAATAGTTGGTCAGCTCAAAGGTAGTACGAGAATAGCATGTTCCTGCCTCCGTTAGAAGATTTATGGAGAATTGTTTTACTGCAACACGTATTAAACGTGAATTGACGTCTAAAAATTAGATTATGATATTAAGTTCTCGTCAAACTTTGTACTCGAAGCTTGTTGTACTCTGACAATTTCTGGAAAAAGTCCCCCTGCAATTTTGCTTCCTCTAAAGCATTACCTGTATGTTTGTAAGTGTTGGTAATACCTATTTTAGCTAAAGAGCGTTCTGACACATCCCCGTATTCTATTCCGGTTCGTCCAATAAGAAGTGATTTAAGATCTATAGATCTTCCTTGTCCTGTTCCAAATGGATTAGTACCCAAGAAATGAGTAAAATACCATGTGATAAACATGTGGTCATAGAAACCATTCCAAGACACTAAGACAGGTTTGTCTGGGCCGGAGACTCTGCGTACCCATTTTAGAGATTGAGACATAGCTTCTTTAGGGTCAAACCCCCATCCATCTTCATTTATTTTCTTCCAATCAAATCTAGCAGACTCCAGGTAACTTTGATCATGTTTGGATCCAGACAAAGGTCTTATCTCTATGTAGAAATTCTTGTCTGGGTCTAAATCATAACCACATACTGACATACCTAGACTTAATAACGAATAATCTCCGGGAATAGGTCCAGAGGTTTGTACATCCACACTTATAAATAAATCTGACATTTTCAACTCCTCCCGGTAGAACCGGAACTAACGTATCTCTGAGGTTGTGGGGCTGACTTCTTATCCTCACATAAATCTTCAGGTAAAAAATCTATATCAGGGTCAGAATTTAAGAGCCCAGATTCTTTAAGAAGATATTCAGCACACTTATCTCCTTTATATAATTCTCTTTGTATGGTAACACGCTGTATTTCTGCGTTCAAGTGAGTTTCCCCAACAACAGAAAGACATTTCAAAACTTCTTTAATGTCAGCCGGACTGAATCCTCTCGTTAAGTTAACAAGATTTTCTTCATCTAAAACTACATTGTATAGAGAGCAATAATGATTGATTATTTCTTTACGCGAGTTTTTGTTTGGTTCACCCACATATAATACTTCATCGAACCTTCCAGGTCGCAATAAAGCTGGGTCTAAAGTCTTGACTGTATTGACCGTTCCTATGATGATGTTATTGAATTTTTTATCTTCCATATAATGAAGTAATTTTTTAACCCCAGGGTTTCTGTCTAAATCGTCAAATAATACAACTCCAGGATTTAAATGAGATACAAAATCGCTAATATAGTCTATACCACAATAATTCAAAGCTTCTGGGTCAATTCTTAAAGTTCGGCCACCTAAATTACAAGATAATTGTCGAGCAAGAGAGGTTTTTCCTGTTCCTGGTGGACCATGGAACAATATTTTTCTAGATAGTTTGGCATTTAAAAAGGCTTGACATCTAGTAGTAAGAGACGCTAAATGTGTCCAAGGCGAGTCTTCTGACGGTATGCTAACATATGCATCCTGTTTATCTAATTTGGATAGTTGGACTTGAGCTTCATATTTAGACCTCTCATCCATTATTAATTGAAGACCATCATTACCTTCTTTTTCCCAAACGGAGTCAGCAAATCTCTTCTTAAATTCTGAATAATCACTCTCAGAACGTAAATAAGGGCCTGCTCCGGTTATATTACTTCCATCATCTTGATGGAATGATGTCATATAATATTTCAACCCTCCAGGCAACGAACATTCTATAAGTTCTTCACTAGTTTCTTCAAACTTATACCTGTTTTTGGGGTCTGAGTAAGAGAGTATAAAATCCGACAACCTAGCATGAGGATCAGGGTTGTAAAGATACCCTATCTTTTTGAGATACTCGATGATAGGGTTTTTGTATTTGCGTAATGCAAAGGTAGGATCATTTTCTTTCTTGTAAACATACACAGCTTCAAAGGTAGAAAATGCTTGTTGCGACCTAACTATTATTGAATGACCCTCGTAAGGTCTAGACCAAATATCTAAAAGATTTTTAAATAATTTCCATTTTCCTGTCAGAAATTCAGTATCTATTGCTCTTAACCCACGATCACTATTTACTCGGAATGATCCCATATATGTGTCCTTATGTTTGGTTCAGACACATACAACGGTCAATATTTTTATCCTGGGTATTTTTATTTATTGAGCTGGTCTAGGAGTTTAAAACAAGACTCTGCAAAATTCACATATAGTCTATTAAGTTCTAGATCTCGGTCTTCTGAGTAGGTCCCTTCTTCTTTCCAACGAGAGACTATCTTTTTAACGAAATCAACATGATGTTGGCAAAGACCTTTTTTCATTAGATCAGGATCTAAGACATGTGTAACAACAGCATGCAAATCTTCTGAATAATTCATTATTTTCTCACAAGCTCCGTTACAACCCACACTACCCAACAAAAAGGCAGAAAAGGTAGGAGAGCTAGGTCCATGTCCGCACTGATACAAATACCATTTCCATTCATGGCATTTCGAAACCAGGATTTTGCCTTAGCATTAGGACGTGTAAATACAATCATCATAAGGACCTCCATCATGTTTAATTAACAACGATAATGACGAAGGAGAAATAAGATGCTAAATGAAGATTTTCATAAAAATTGAACAAAAACTAAAAATCTTTCGTTAAGGTTCTAAGTTAATAATAGACAGGAGAGGCTGTAAATGAGAGTATTCTGAAGAAACAGAGACAATGTCTCGAAGTAAGAGAGCCATAAGACGTAATTTTTGTCGAACTGTTAATCGATCTAACTCTAAAGTCCTATAGAATTCTTCCATAGACATGACATACTCCTGTGCAGGTATGTCATAATATTACATCTCTCGACAGTTTTTGTTAAGCACAAAATTACGTTTTAAGCGATAGGATGGATTACGAGATTTGCAAACAGAACATTTCTCCCATGGGCCTACTTGATTTGCGTCGCAACGGCACCAAAATACTCCAGTTCTTGTCGCTAATTTCTTTTCTCTATTGGTGGGTTTATAATTACTCATGTATAGTCCACTTTAAAAAGAATAATTATTCGGATAACATTTCTTCTCTCGATACCGAATGTATCTCGGAAGCGTCTTCTATCGACAATTTCCAGACTATGTCCATTGTAGTCATGGAAAAGCCACTAGCTAAAGCTCCATATATGCATTCATCTAATATATTTCTCAGGATGTCAGGTCTTTGAACCGGGTGTATTGTAAGAAGGTCTTTAAGCTTTGCTGTTATCAGCGGGTCAATCTGAGTCGAAGGGGCCTCTGACAACACTTTAATCCAGTTTTCTGTTTCTGTCATTTTATGACATCCATATGCATATAAGGTCTTAAAACTTCTGGAACTATGACAGACCCATCTTCTTGTTGATAGTTTTCTAAGATAGCCACCATAGTTCGGCCTATGGCCAAACCAGAAGCATTCAGGGTATGTACATATCTAGGTTTACCACCGACTTTAGGTCTAAATCTGATATTGGCTCTACGTGCCTGATAATCTAGAAAATTAGAACAAGAGGATATCTCCCTATACTGATTCTGTCCAGGCATCCATACTTCTATGTCGTATGTCCTAGAAGACCCATTGCCTGTATCACCCGCACATAAATGCATAGTCCTGTATGGTAGTTGAAGCAGCTCTAACAAACACTCAACATACCTAACTAATTCTTCATGAATATTTCGAGATTGGTCTGGATGTGCAAACTGTACCAGCTCTACCTTATGGAATTGATGTTGACGGATCAAACCTTTTACATCGCGTCCATGCGAACCGGCTTCTGCTCTAAAACATGGGGTAAAAGCACAATACCTGAGGGGTAGGCCATCTTCTGCTAAAATCTCTCCTGCATGTAGATTGGTGACCGGGACCTCTGCAGTCGGTATTAGGTACAGGTCAGATCCTTGTATTTTGAATAAGTCTTCCTCAAATTTTGGGAGTTGACCTGTACCTGTCATAGTAGTGGCATTGACAAGATATGGAACCATAACTTCTTGGTACCCGTGTCTTATATGTGTATCTAAGAATAAATTTATCAAAGCTCGTTCTAGAGCAGCTCCCGCTCCTCGTAGGACGGCAAACCGGGACCCAGAAATCTTGGCCGCTCTTTGGAAATCTATAATACCTAAACCCTCCCCAATCTCGTTGTGGGCCTTTGGAGTAAAGGTAAATGCTGTAGGGGTATTCCAAGTACGTACTAACACATTGTCGTTAGCGTCAACGCCGTCTGGCACGGTGTCTTGCAATAGATTAGGCAGTAACAAAACTTGAGAATGTAGCCTATCCGCCAAGTCTTTACAGTCAATCTCAAAAGACTTGATGTCGTTTCCTAATTCTCTAGCATGTTCTTGAAGAATAGTCGTGTCTTGTTTCTGTATTTTAAGTCTGCCTATCTCGGAAGCTAACCTGTTACGGTCAGTTTTGAGCATCTCTAACTTGTGAAGGGTGTTTTTATGAAGACTAAAGAGGTTCAGGAGATGAGTTAAATTAAAATCTGTATGTCTTTTTCTAAGATTCTCTATAATCTTATCTGTATGTTCTACAACGAAACGTACATCTAACATGTCTACCTCAAGTAGTGACACACAATATGGATTCTTAACTACACTCATCTGGTATAGTGGTATCCGTAATAACATAACCTAATTTTTTAAGCTCTATATCACACCACTCTAAATTTTCGGCATCATCATAGCCGCCTTTTGGTCCAAATTTCCACTTGTCACTTTCTTCAGAATGTGTTGTAAAAGGGGCTACCCTAATTCTTGGGCTTTTTTCACAAAAAGCCACCCTATCTTCTAAAGATTTCGGATTCCCTCCTACAATAATCCTCATCCAACAATACGGATCAGGACCAGGTTCACGCATCCATGATGAAACCTTTGTGTGATTAGAATTCTTAATAACTTGTGATAACTGTTTTATTTCTTTAGAAATTAAATTCATATAAGAGATCCTTATGTCTAAGATTTAGACAATATTTTATTAAAACTTTATAGAATATATTGACGGGTCCAGGAAGATTCGAACTCTCAGCTTACGGAAAAGATGTGTTCTGTTAGGAGACCTAATTCTGTACGAAATTGAATCTCTAACTCTTTACATCTGTCTTCTGAGAGATAACCATTTCGGACACATTCTCCGTTAACAAACAGAGCGTTCCCAAACCTAAAGGTAGAATTGTATTCTACCCAATCTTCAATGCCATCGTCCCAATATGACCTAATAATGTCCCCATTGAGGTAAACTCGAGCACACTTATATTTAGCTGTTCGAGGATTTTTACTCTGCTCTTGGTCAGATGAATGAGATGGAATCTGGTACATTAGCATCCTTTCAAAATCTGATAGACTTTCATCGGAAAATTCCTGGTGAAAGGTTTACACCTAAACGAAAATAAGGTATTAAAAGGTAGAGAATTTATTGAAGAATTTAAAGGAAGAGATTAGAAAAGAGATTAAATGGCAGGGGCCGAGGGATTTGAACCCATCGCTAAAAGGATTTGGAGTCCTTTAGGCACAACCTACGCTGACCCCTATTGAATATTATTGGAGGACCATGGGTGAATTGAACACCCCTCTTCTGCTTCGAAGGCAGTTGCTCTGTCCGATGAGCTAATGGTCCAAAAAGTTGAAAATACTTAACATCAGGCCAACCTTATAGTTCTGATGTTAGGACGAGGTCTTAATATAATCGTCTGGAGCGCCTCGGGAGAATTGAACTCACCGTCTTGGGCTTCGTAAACCCTTGCTCTATCCGTTGAGCTAGAGGCGCATTTTTAAATCTTTTTTCTTATACAGTATGCCTAAAAGCTCACATCTTTTCCTTACAGCAGCTTCAGACACATTAAACATCAATCCTATGTCTATTATAGAATTAGACTTTACTAAATTTTCTAACTCCTCTTTTGAGGGGTCAAATTTTCTCTGTGTTAAACCTCTCCATTTTTGAGAACATAAAAAACATCTATCATATTGATTATGAGATACCTGTTTATTACAATCTATACAATATTTTGGAACATGCCTTCCTAGTATTTTATTCCTACCTGTATAAGTTTTTGTTTGACTGTGACAGTTAGGACATAAAAATCTTAAATTCTCTAATCTGTCATCAGTTCCGTCACCGTTAATATGGTCTAAATGCAAAACTAATTTTTCACCATTCCAAACTGGCTCTAGTTTACAATTAGCACATATATATGATAATAGGTTTTCTTTTATTATTCTTTCTTTTATATGACTTTTGCCGTAACCAGGACCTTTTACAAAAACTTCTTCATTTGAAGCTCTTCTAAAAAATTTACCTTTTGCCCAAGTACGACCAGTACCTATATGACTAAAGTCTATTCCATCTTCTAAAAGTCGGGTTCTTAGAGTTTTCCAATTATGGCCGATATTTCGTAATCCAACATGAGCTAATATTGCTGTAAAAGTTTCACTCTTTGCTACTAAAGACTCAAACTCTTCTTTTGGAAGATCCCATATAGGACTTGTTCTAATTCTCATATAAATCCTCAAATTAATTTACATATGAGGATTTATACAAAAACATTAGTGCAAAAATAACATAAGACAAGTTTGGTGGGTCCTCCCGGTCTTGATCCGGGCACCCTCTGGTTAAAAGCCAGATGCTCTACCTGCTGAGCTAAGGACCCAAATTAACATGGTTGGGCCGGTAGGAGTCGAACCTACCTAGACCTTTCGGTCACGGATTAAAAGTCCGGTGTACAGCCGATATACCACGACCCCAGATATTACTTAATATAAAACTCATTCTCTACGCTATACGCTTCCTCTGCCCGTTTAAAGGCATCTTCGTCAGTTTCATCTGGACGAACCTGGAAAACCTTAAAATCCTCATAATTGTCTTCTGGCCAAGTACCTTTACACCATACCAATCTAGCTTTTTCTTCCATAACGTCCTCCATGTTATATACACGGAACAAAAGATCCATTATTTAGATGGAATATGGACTCACTTAAAAGATACTGTAGCCCCAACAGCTTCAAACTTTTGCTTTATACATTCCGCGTCTTCTTTACTCATTTCGGATAAAAGAATTGCGGGTACACTACGTATCATTGCCTGTAGCTTTTGTAGTTCTAAACCAACTGTTTCTCTTATTAATTTCATTACTTGAACAACGTTTGGCCCTACCGTGTCCAAACTAACTTCATAACCCCATTTTGTTTCCACAAAATCTGGATACGTAGGATCATAAGATATATGACCCATGTTAGAAGCTTCTCCTTCTAGCTCACATATCAACCCTATAATATGATCTCTTTCAACACCCTTTAAAGATTCACTATAAGCCTCTAAGGCTTTAATACATGCATCTACTGTGCTTCTATGTAATAACACTCTAAACTCCAATACTTGGTGGGCTGGGTGGGAGTCAAACCCACATCTTTCGATTTAAGAGATCGACATTCTAATCTGTTGAACTACCTGCCCAAAGGGTTGTTATATTCAACGTACAGTCAACCCTAAACCTTGTACGTCTAAAACTTGGTGTGACGGGGAGGATTTGAACCTCCGGTTTCTGCGTTATCAGCACAGAGCCTTAACCAGACTTGGCCACCGTCACATATCTAATTTCTGACTTTCATGTATTTCTTTTTATATGAAATTCCATATTTCTCGCATCTTTTCCTTACACTTGCTTCTGATACATTAAATAACTTCCCTATTTCTACAGGGTGTTTCTCTCTTATTAAGAGTTCCAATTTTATTTTTGTTATGTCAAACTTCTTCTTACCGATACTTTGACATTCATTAGAACAATACTTTTGGTTTCCCGTAGAAGGTTGATATTGTTTATTACAAACTTTGCAATCTACTATAGGGTAAACCTTTTTTAAAAGTCTTTTCTTAGCGACCAAAGTTTTATACAACTCTGGCTTATACACTTCTAAAACTTTTTCTTCTGGGATATGTTTAGAATGTATTTCTGAATGACAATTAAGACATAATAACAAACAATTTTTCATCTCCAAGTTATATTTTTCGAAATTCAACACATTATAGGATCCAAAACTAAATGTTTTCTTGGACGGATCTATATGATGAATACATAAAGCTTGTATTGTAGCCTTGTAACCACATATGGCACATTTGTTACCCATAGCTATTACTAAAGCTCGTTTAAATGTTCCTCTAAAATCTATTTCAACTTCTGTTTCTTCATTTAAAGGATCTACGAAATCTCTAATATTTTTAATACCAAAAGGACAACAAGATAAACAATATACCCTATTACTTAAATCTTCTTGTCTACCTTTTATCATCAAGAGATGAGGGAAATTTAACCCACACTTTATACAAACCATTCATTACCACATTAAAAACATTGGTGGGTCCAGAAAGAATCGAACTTTCGTAGTCTGGTTAAGAGCCAGATGTTCTACCATTGAACTATGGACCCAAAGAGTTGTTATAATCGACATAAGGTCAACTCTAAACCCTTTATGTCGTAAATCTTGGTGCGACGAGAAGGAGTTGAACCTTTGATTTTTATGTTTGTGTTTTATTCAAGTCTCGTTTCTTGTAAAGAATACCATAAACCTCGCACTTTTTACGTATTGCTGCTTCTGAAACACCAAACATGTTACCTATCTTTATTAAGGGTTTAGTATTCACAAGCCCTTCTAATTTTTCTTTTGAAATTTCAAATTTTCTACTGGATATAGAGCTGCATTTATTACTACAATATTTTTGTCCATTACTAGTAGTTTGAAATTCAGTATCACATATTCTACAATTAATTATAGGACAGTTTCTGACTATTTTACGTTCTTGCAATACAATATTTTTATAAATTTCCGGCTTATATATTTCTAATACCTTTTCTTGCGGAATATAACCAGAATGTATTTCTGAATGACATCTACAACATAAGAGAACACACTTTAACATCTCTTCTTTGAATTTCGTAAAATTCAAAACATGATAAGACCCAAAATTGAAAGTTTTTTGTTTTGGGTCAACATGATGAAAACATAAAGCTTCTAAAGTATTATTATAGCCACAAACAGAGCATTTTCCGCCCATAGCTTCAACTAAGGCTTCTTTAATATGTTTTCGAGACCCCATTTTTATTATTACAGCAGACATTGGTCCGACCGGGAGAATTTGAATCTCCATGACCGCGTTATCAGCACGGCATCTTAACCGGATTGGATGACGGTCGGATAAACTAAAATAAACTTGGTAGGCGATAGAAGAATCGAACTTCTGTAGCCTATTTGGTAGCCGAGGCGGGTATTGATCCCGCTACCTCCTCTTTGTAAGAGAGGCCATCTTCCTTTGATATACTCGGCCACATATTACACAACTTGATTTTTAAAATCAAAATAGCAGTGATTCGTTGAAGCGGCATTTGCTGGGCTTGCGACCTAGCAAGGGATTCGAACCCATTTATTACACGTCGGTTAACGCCAGCGTAATAAACATAACCTAAACCGCCAATGAACTTCAACTCCTCCAGCTTGTACTTCGCCTTTTTCTGCTATATGGTGCGCCTGGCAGGTTTCGAACCTGCAACCCCCGGTTTAGAAGACCAGTACTCTATCCAATTGAGCTACAAGCGCATTTAAAAGATTCCACGAATTATCGCACCGTGTTGCGTCGGCCTTCTACCGACCGATTTAGAAAAATCTATAGCTTTCTCTAAATCGTGCTCCTTGCTGGTGACTCCGAAAGGACTCAAACCTTTATAATCCGATTTAGAAGATCGGTGCACATTCTTTATACCACGGAGCCATCGTTACTATACTAAACAATAACCAAAAGCCTTTCGTTAATCAAGATCTATGTTATTAAGATCCTGAAGAGCAATTTTTTCTACCTCTTTTTCAGAGGCAAGGATTCAAAGCCCCTTTGCACCGAGGTTTTTCTTTCCAGAAACAAAGCGCCGAGGAGTATCCGCATACAGCCTGCGACGGCGCTTTTCCTGCTCTTTTGCACATTTCCCAGTGTATGGAACTTCCACAATACTCCTCTTAAACATTAAAATTGGTGGGTGCGGAAGGAATCAAACCTACACGTCCGAAGAGTCTGGTTTACAGCCAGATGAGCCCATCACCTGCTCAACACACCCATATTTCATCGAGTCAGTTTACGTTTCATATCACGGAACGGATTGTGTTCTTTGCCGAGTTGGTAATATACAACACACACAAGGATCACACACATTCCACCAAATACCAGTCCGGCTGTCATACCGAACTCCTGCACAAACAACATTGAAAACAGGATGATTGCATAATCCTGAATTTTCTTACCACTCGCCCGGTAGCCAACCTTAATGCCGTTCATGATGCGCTCCGTGTTTTGGTTTATGTCACGTTCACATCATAGTAACGATTACTTAGTCTCTTTTCTCAGATACTTTTTGTATCTTTTTAGTGGGGCTGGCAGGATTCGAACCTGCGTTGGCTTACGCCGCTGATTAAGAGTCAGATGCCTGGCCTCTAGGCTACAACCCCATTAATTTGGTGGGTCCACTCGGTATTGATCCGAGGTAATCCGGTTAAAAGCCGGAGATTCTTCCATTGAATTATGGACCCAATTTTCTAAAACCTAAACAACCTCTAAGCTTGTAACACGAAAAGTTTTCAAGACATTACCAATTCGTACTTTTGCATTCCACCTTACATCTTTGGACATATGTCCCGACCCTGAACTCGGAAATACATTTTCTACAGACCCTGTCTCACCCTTTGAGGCATAAAGCTCGACCTCTCTCGTAATGTGAGAGGTCCTGTAAATGTCACGTTTTAGAGCAACTTTGTCGTCAACCTTGATTTTCATACTTACTCCTGGTGGAGGCCGAAGCCTCCACCACTTATCCAAAATACATATCTTTCCAATTTGAAGGAAACAAATCTTCTAATGTTTTAAGACCTAATAGAGACAGTTTACCTTTATGTACTAATCTATGACAGTTTGGGCATAGTAAAATCAAATTGGAATGTGCATGTGGGTTTTCTATTTTTCTTCCCCTTATATGATGAACATCGCATTCATCTTTATCCCAACCACACGAAACACAAACTGTACTACAATTTAATCTTTTCAAGATTTTTAATCGTGTTCTAGAGGAACCATCCCATATAGAATTAATGTGACCGCTTTTGAATTTACCCTTTGTGTAAGATCCAACTGCTAAAGATAAAATCTTCCTCTCCTCATCAGAAAAAATCTTACCCTTATATTTTTCTTTTAGAGCTTCCGAAATAGAATTTTTATGCTTGTCACTTAATCTTTTTCCAGTTTGATTAAATGTCGCGGTACACGAACTAGAACAAAACTCTTGTTCTATTATAGTTGTTTCAAAATCACATAAACAATTTCTACACACCACATTATAAATGCTCCCGCCTCTTGTAAAGCAATTTGCATTTATTTTATGTTCATATACTTTTTCTGTCACTCTAAGTCTTTTTAAATGACTATTTCGTAATTTTAATTTCTGATCTACATCCTTTTCATTTCCAGATAAAGTTTTGGAAACTTTTGAATTTATTTCAAGTCTTTTTGCTTTAGTTGAAAAGGACCTTGAACATTTTACATTACAAAATCTTCCTGAACCATAATTACCCAGGTGTTCATTAGAACACGACTCACATGTTTTCATAATATCTCCAATCGAACCTACTTGGAGATATTTAGTATAAACGGATTAGTAATATTAAGTTCAAAAAGCCAAGTCCAACTCTCCCGCGTTGGCGCTACCCCATATTATTAAATAGTTTACATTACCAAGCACGTCGTTTTGCAATTTGCTCCTGAGCTACTCGGTCATATTCGGCCTCGTAATTGGGTCTCTGATCCCGGTACGCTTTTACGAGAGCATCTACATGCCAAGAGCTCACCTGGTAATTATAAATGCTGTATCGAGATACATTTTCCAGTTCCATCGCAAACTTTTCAAAAGCCGATGTGTCCAGAAACTTCTCTTCTGCAACACGTTTTAAATCATGCCACATAATCAATCTCAATTGAATGTTGTTATGACAAATAAACGTTATCTTATGCTAAGAAGTAAGAGAAAAATTGGAGGGAGTAAGAGATCGAACTCTAAAGATCGATATTGGTAGGTCAACATCATCTCACCCTCAGTGCAATTTTATATGCTACTGAGGATGTCGCAAACCATCCTCAGTATTGGGCTCTACGCCACTTATAATAGTATCGAATGCGTTTCATGATGTCTAAACCTTCTTAATGTGTGGTGCTATATAATACAATGACTTTGATGAATAGTTAGAGTGGTTCACTAGAATTATTTCGGAAAATATAGAATAAATGTAGTACCTTGTCCAGGCTCTGATTCTACTTCTATTTTTCCATCTAGTTTCTGAACTATAGAAGCGGCTACTGAAAGTCCTACACCGGTACCTGGATAAGTAGGGTGTAATCTTTCAAACATTTTGAACAATTTAGGATAATAGGCCCGAGGTATTCCGATGCCATTATCTTTCACGGATATGACATGGCTGTACTCCGCGTCTTCAGAAGTTATTTCTATTGAAGGTTCTTCTGAACTATTGAACTTTAACCCATTGTCTATGAGATTATAGAACACTTCTTGTATCAGTATCTTATTTGAGGTTATTATTGGTAACACATTTAGTACCTTTACAGAGATACTTTTACTTTGCTCTTTACGTACAGAACAGATAGCATTAATAACCTTATTCAAATCAACATTTTCTTTTTCAATATCGCTAGATGTACGTACCTTAGAGAACCTATATAAACCGTCTACTACTTCTGCCATGTTTTCAGCATCTTGTTTTATGTCTTCTAGAAACACTTTTCCATCAGTTCCTATTACATTGCCATAGTCTTCTAACAAGGCTTGAGCCATACCATATATGGTTCTAGGTGGAGATTTTAATTGATGAGCAGCTACTGAAGCGAACTGTTCCAGGTCTCTAATGTGACTTTCTATTTCTTCTTGTTGTTTAACTTCTTCAGTTAGGTCTCTAACCTGTAATATAAAATGTTGGGGTATATCGCCAGTCCAAACCAGGCTCGTGCTTATGTCTAGTGTTATAATATGGCCTTTTTTATGTATGCATCTTTTCACTATTTGGTATTTTGATATTTTTCTAGATATCAAATCTTTTATCAACTCTTTGTCCGTATTAAGATCTAAAGGGTGTGTTATTTCTGTGAAAGACTTTTTTAATAAGTCCTGTTGAGCATACCCAACAATACTGCACAAAGAAAAATTTATATCTAACCATCTTCCATCTATAGATATAAGGGCTAACCCTATAGGAGCATTGTGCATGACAGACTTAAATCTATTTTCTGACATCTCTAAAGACTGTTGTCTATGTACCATTTCAGTTATGTCGCGGCCTACATTATAAGTCATTTTGAGATCATGGTCAGAAACACCGGACCACTCTATCCATCTCCACTCCCCATTCTTATGCTTTATTCTTTGTCTAAAAGTGATCTTGGATACCCTATCCTCTGATTGGTTATCATACCGTGCATATTCTTTCAAGAAACTATTAAAATCCTCTGGATGTATTAAAGAGACAAGGGTAACATCCTTTAGCTCTTCCGGGGTCCAGCCTAGTAAATTTTCGCAAGATGGACTTACCCATAAATATCTTTTCTTTTCTACTGGTGTGTCGTCTAAAATTACAGTCACCAATAAATCTGGAAAGACTGTAAGCCAGTTATCTAAGTGAGCTCTGGTTATATTAGCTTCTCTAGATGCCTCTATTTGATCCGTTACATCTCTAGCACTACCATATACCAGTCCTGTGCTTTGGAACGCTACCGCGTCCCATCTAGTCCATACCCATCTAGGACTCCCATCTTGATTATCTACCTTATGTCTGTATCTAATCAAGTACCCAGACATGCACGTAGGTAAAGCTATCTTTGATCCATCTATATTCGAACAGATAGGTACATCCGAAGGATGTACAAACGTTCTCCAAGGTCTTGAGGCCATTTCTTCACTAGTCCATCCTAATAAGGTCTCCCATTCTTTATTGACCCATAAATAACATCCATTAGGGTCTTGTAATTTTTGAGTAGCCATGAGAGTACCAGGAAGGTTCGTCCATCTAAAAGCTTCGTATTCATAAGAGTCTCGCTCTTTCTTAAGCGCATAAAAAGCATTTACTCCAGCTACTGCTAGTGGCCAAAATAAAAGTGCTGTTGTCAACGTCGTAAGAGTGGCTGCTACTTTACCAAGTGCTTTTATACTGTCTACTGACCTGTTAGATATATATGTAGCGTCTATAAAATGTCCAACACCACACAAAAATAAGAATAAAGCTAAGAAAATTAAGACCCAGGTATTGCTCTTACCTATCTCGGATTTATATTTTCTTGTGAGATAAATTATTTGGACTGATATAGCAGAGTATGTGAAAAAAGATAAAGTACCACTTATATAAATTAATGCGAGAGCCCAGAAAGGGCTTATACTATTAGAGAACCATTGAATGTTATATAACCCCAAAGTTCCATAACCTAAAAATAAAGATGTTAGTAGGAGTACTATCAATATTCTAAATTGTTTCATTATCATTATCTTTTAGGTAGAATTACTTTCTTAAGCCAGAACAACCCCAAAGCCTCGATTGTGTCGTCAAACTCTGTAGTGTTTACAGGTTTAGTGAGATATGCATTACACCCGGATCTATACGCAACATCAACATCTTCGGAATCACTACTGGTGGTTAATACTATTACAGGTATGATATTCATGTTTTCTTTTGATCGTACATACTTTAATACTTCTTCTCCCGACATGATCGGTAATCTCCAATCTAGAAGAATTAAATCTGGGTTAGAACCCGCATCTAACATATCAACAGCTTCTTTGCCATGGCTTGCCATAACAACATCAACGTCATACCCAGCTTTTTTTAAAGCTCTAACAGTTAACCTCATGTCTTGAGGACGGTCTTCGACCAACATAACTTTATGTGTTGTCATTATTTTGTCACACTTATGAGTTTAATTAAATCCAACCCCCCAGCACAAGATTGTAGTTTTACCACTATCAAAAAACATAGTGCGGCTACTATCCACTGTCCACCTTTCTCCCAAATAGATGAACCAATATTTATCAAAACCTTTCTGTTTGTTTCTCTCTTTTCTATATCTCTTTGAGTATTTTTCTGTACAGTTTCCCGATCCTGACGGACTATATCTTTACTGAATCTTCTATCTTCATCCAATAATCTTTGGGTTAACTCTAATTCTCTCTTTCGAGATATTTCTGCTTGTTGAAAAGTTAGATTCAATTCTTGGACAGATCTGTCTAAATTATCAAGCTTTGCAGCTATGCTTTTCTGTTCTAAAAGCAATAACTCTAGGCTATTAACAGAGTACCTATCTTCAAATCTCATGGGTGTTTGTGAGGATTGATCTGGCATGTGTTTTCTCCTGTATAGTTCGAGTCGGATACAAATGAAGTATTACCTTGGATTCGTTAATGGACAAACCCATATACAGTTAAAAATACTTTGATTTTAGGCAGTAAATAGTTTATAAAAGTTGGAGAGACTTACGAAAGGCTAGGTCTTTGTTGGATTTTACAATTGCATATAAGTTATCTGGGTGAAGACCTGGAAGTGCCGAACCTGTCAAATGAAATTGTTCAACTTTCAGATGACAAGGCTGCTCACATACCGTGATCCCATTTTCTTTTACATATCCCCCATTTGGCAGGGTCGTTCTATCAGAAATGTGATGAGAATTGATGCGATGGAGATCTGGGTCTTCATCATTTGGAGTCCACTTCTTTCCACACACCTGACATGTATATCTATCTCTGGTGAATACGTCTGTTCGGAATTTATCTCTAGTTGCTTTTTTACCCGCACTCATGACGGCCATTTATTCCCAGTTAAAGTTTCCCATTTGACTTTCATCCTACGAAGAGAGTCTTCTCTTTTCTTCAATTCTTTCTGTTGATTGTCTATCTGTGCTTGAAGCCCTTTAATCTCTTTGACAGCATTCCTCTTTTCTGATCTTTTTTGTAATTCTGATCTCCACTCTATCATAGAGTGTTCCGTAACACCACCTGTATCACCATATTCTACAATAGCACAATTATGCTTGGTGTAGTCTACATGTTGAAGGTGTAGACTTACAGCTCCTCTAGAAGACCAGGCTTTGCCCCTATTGGTAAACCTTAGAGAGGTTTTGCCATTGCTGTATTCACCTTTGTCATTTCTGATTTTGAACGTGGGCATTTATCACCATATTAAATCATTGCTACATCTACATGTGACAATATCAAAAAATCCACCATCGTAAAATTCACACATTACAGCTCTCCTCGAAAACGGAGAGCAAAGATATGGAGTCTTAACTGATTTTACGGGCTCAACAACTTTACAAGGCTCTGTTTTCACTATGACCTTGGGTGTGCATGCCATTAAACTTAAAGTCAATAGAACCAACAGCTTCTTCATAATATCCCTCTAAACGATTGTGAACGACCTGTAATCAGAGTGATTCTAACTTCTTTAGGTCTTGTTCTGCTTGGTCTAATTTCCATCTTGCTAGGTCTATGTTATATTGACGTAGGTCTTTTTCATATTGTTTAGACTTCTCTTTGTGTTCTAATTTTGCTTGTTCTTCTTTTTCTAACACTATTTTACATTCTTCTTCCGAATGTAAAATAGTGCCACCTATAAACATATGTAGTTCAAAAGAACTTGCATGGAATGCAATTCTAACAGTAGATCGAACACACCCATATAATTCGGAAAATTTTTCTAAAACTTCAAGAGGAATGTCTGGATACCAAGGTTCATCGTCACAATCTCCATCTAAAGGAATGTCTAACAACCCTAATAATTGGGTATACTTTGGGTCATCAAAGTCATTACGTGAATAAAAATCTTCTGTGACAGACCCTATTTGAACTGTAAGATTTTCAACCCCATTATAATGTGCCCAAATTGGAGTCTTATAACTTATTTCTGGTCTTATTGGTTTTGTTGGCATTTCGGACATGCTTGAGCCTTCCTTGAATATCGTGTTGTAGGGCCTTTACATCTTGGACATACATATATAGCTACGACCGGTTTTCTCTTTATGTTACCGCCCAAAACATGTTTCTTATACCCCAATGATCCACACTCTGCACATCTATATCTTCCGACCCACCCGACCGCAATTATCCAATTGTGATTGTCAAGACATGGTTCCCATGGACCAAGTTCTATTTCTTCATTTTCAATATCTTCAAGCATTTATATCTCTCTAGTCAATTGATCTACTAATTTTACCATGTAAGGCAATCTATATGGACCTGCCATACTCTTAACTTTTTGAGATATAACTTCAACATCTTGGGTAGAGGTAACATGTAATGGATTCTTACTGTCGCCCCTTAAAATTTGAATAGCATTTGCAGAAGCATACCTGCTTTTTGCAATACCTATGACCATGGTTTTCTGGGATATTGCATTATATAAATGTCTTCCCAGACCTGGATGATCTTGTTCCAAGTCTACATACCCGTCAACAATTATAGCTTCCAAAGGTTCTGGAATTTCTTCTAACAAGGATAGTAGACACGGCAACTCTCGTTTATAGAACTCTCCTGGTACATACGGTCCAAAACCATCTAAAATAACATAATGAGACCTGACGTGTCTTTCGTCAGTCCAATTTTCAAATAATACTCCAACAGCTTTCGCTGTATGATTGTCCTCATCGTATTTTACATCGGTAATCAAAATCATGGTATGCTCACAATCGTCGGTTGATTCCATCCTGATATATTTTGTACAGGCACACCAGACATATAAACTGTGTGATGTCTATGAGTATGCCCAGTCAGCCCTTGTACTATCTTTGAATAATTTTTATACAAATCTCTTCCATCAAATCCCATGAACCAGTTCTCATAATCAAAAGATGAGGTATTCTCATATAACAGAAAGTCCTCATGAGGAACAAAATGTGTACCCAATACTATCTTATCAATAGAAGAGTCCTTAGATACAAAGTCAAGATGCTCTCTAAGCCTTGACTGCACCAAATTGAAAAATTGCAGGTTGGTATAGCCTTTAGGTATTAATCCGTAGTCTTCAGCCGAAGAGAAAGCCTTCTCAGCACGTACAGCAGTATCTTGGTAGGTATTTGGGTATCTATCGTCTACTCTTTGAGAGGGTTTCCATAAGGATCCGTCATACCATCCTATATTACCAACAAAAGCAGTTCTATTTATGACTACTGGCGACAGATCTAATAGTTTGAATCCGGCTTCTTCTATTAAGTCTTGTATCTCTTGCTCATAAGATAATAAAGAGCATTTGGCCATATACAGGTCATGGTTCCCACAGACCCATAGTTTATGTTTTGCTTTGATCTTAGAGAGAAGTAGAACAGCTTCTTGAAAATCTAGGAAAGTTTGTCCGACATCCCCACCACAATAAAGGATGTCAATGTCTTCTATTGACATAAGAGAGTTGAGGTCTTTTTTCCCTCTACCTTGCCATTTTTGTTTACCAAGATGCAGATCGCTAACAGCGTGAATATTCATAATAAGCCTCTTATGTATGTTACAAGAGGCTTATTTTAAAAGTGTAGGAAGATTTCTTAAAGATCCATATCTTCGTACTTGGCTCGTTCTCGTTCTTCAACAAGGAGGTCTATTTTTCGACGACATTCTCGTCTCGGGCATGTCACATATTTCCATCGATCCCCATCATCGGGGTCCGAACCTTCTCGAATATCCGCGCCACAGAATTCAATTCGATAATGACAGCCCGGACAGACTCGTTCGAAAGCACCAACAGGTTTGTCACTAAGTACTCGTGCCATTTTTATCTCTTTCAATAGATGTTTTTGCTTTAATTAATAGAGGCTTCAATCTTTCTCCATTTTCACCATAAAGTAGAATGTATTCTTTTAAGGTCTTGACTATGCGATATGGAAGTTCTTGAGGAGATTTATGCGCTCTTGTAATAACCACCATATGTCTTGCTTCATATTTAGGTCTTTTACCCCCATACATCATTCCAGATTTAATTTGAAAAGGAATACCGTCTACCCACAAATCAATACCTTCTCTATCCTCTTCTCGAGTCGCCAGAAGTACCTCAAATCCCATATCCTCTAGTACAGCTTTAACACGCAACTCTGCCCGTTTCCCAATTTCGTTTTGGTCGTTCTTTGTACATTTTTGACAAAGACAATGTTCACAATGTTTGACCATTTTAAGCATGGATGGTTTCTCCGTTGTGTGTATAAGGATAACGGAAAATGAGGTTAGAAAATAAGAGGAGATTTAAACGAGGTGAAAACGAACATGGTTAGAGCCATTGATGAACTTGATGTTCATCTCTTCTGTAGTACCAAAACCGGCATGAACATGTCCGAAGAAATGAGCCTTGATCTTATGCTCACTCCAAGCAAGTGCGGTTGCAAGGGTAGTTATACCATAACCCAGAGGGACACTCGGGTGTTTATCCAAAATGTCTGCCGGAGGGGCGTGTGTTACAAGGATGTCCGGGTTCGAAGCAATAGTGGCTTCAACAATATCATGAAAGTCATGAGTCTCGCCTGCCCATTCTCCATAGATATAGTTGATTTCTCGAAACCCGGCAAACTTGATACCGAGTACCTCAACCCCATCGGTGGTTATGTCATAAGCCGGATAACCTTTCTTGCGGAGTTCTTCACCAAGGTTGATATAATCATGGTTTCCGGCAATCCACAGGAGAGGCTTATTACTCAACCGTTCAATGATCGTATCAAGAAGTGTACTGTTACTTACTGGCTGATAGAGCCATTCAGTCTGATATGGTACTTCTATCTCAATATTGCCCCTAGAATCATTCGGGAAAAAGTCTCCGGTACAAACCCAAAGATCTGGGGTCTCCGTTCCCGTAAGAAATTCTTTAAGGTTGCCGTGGAGATCGCTGAAATGTCCTACAATCATATTATCCTCCGTGTTAGGATAATAACGTTAGGCAAGATGAAAAAATAAGAGGTCTAAGCTTGATTTATCTATATTTTTGACGACACTGACTTTCAAAAACGCCTATTAGACCTTCATCTGTAAGGCCCTCAAGGTAATCTTGAAAAGTAACGATCTCTTCTAGGAGGTCACTGTACAATTGAATGTCTTGTAAGGTACCACAAGCCGGGTAACCTTCATCATAATGTTCATTATTGAACATATTCAAAATACGTTCAATAAGTTTTTCTCTCATCATTTCTAACCTCTATTCAGTTATTCGTCAAATATAATATCCATACGACTCAAGAGTTCTACATTCACCAAGATCTCTGGGGTATATTCGAAACGCTCTCTCGCCTCATCTCCCATACCCATGATCATTAGAACATGATAATCATTAGCAAAACATACGTCTACATCTCCACCATACGCGTCACGGAAAAAACCGGATCCGGTCGGGCCATACCATGTTTCATAGCCAACATATCGACCATCTTTTAATTTTAATACAACAAGCTCTTTACCATCCCATCGGTCACCATCCTCATAGTGGTGTATTACAGACTCTACATCCTCTAGAGTAATAGGACCCGCCATACACCCGTCAAGTGAAACGTAAGAGCCTGTCCAAGTGCGGTCTGATATATCAAAAGGGGTGTCCCCAAGGTCTTCGATCATATGCTTCGAAGTGCGAGTAAAGCCAGGCATGTTGAGCCCCGTGTTGCTGTGGTTATATAACGAAAAAGAAGCGTAGAGATAGCTTACTCCACTTCAGTCATCTTGATAGTCTTCATAAAGACTGTCCCAAACTTGGGGTATTTGTGTAAATCAATAAACTCTTCAGGAATGGATCCATCCTTGATTTGTTCTCTCAAAGTAGGA
>Ga0208375_1000331_pt1 | contig 72846 bp, 84 predicted proteins | sample RifOxyD1_FD_184038 | JGI IMG/M metagenome (GOLD analysis project Ga0208375, IMG submission 184038) | Soil microbial communities from Rifle, Colorado - Rifle Oxygen_injection D1 (SPAdes) | ecosystem: Environmental > Terrestrial > Deep subsurface > Rock core/Sediment | place: Rifle, Colorado... | reverse complement strand
CAATGTCATTGTTTTGAAAGCAACTTCGCCTCCATTGAAATCTCTTTTATTTTCCCACACCGCTATTTCAAAATTACCAGCTCTCCATTTCATAACTGGCCTATTTTTCACAGAACTCCCGTTTTTTTCTTGCTTTTGCATTTTATTTCAACCTCCATTGAAGCCTAAAAAGGCATACGAGGATAAAAGCAATAGTATTTATAAACTTTCCAAAGGTGTTTGTCCTGTAACCCTACCTTTTAATATATATTTTAGAGTAAATACTTCCAGATAAAAAATAGATTAAAAACAAGCAAAAAAACAAATAATCCAAATTCAATTATCCCGCCAGTTCTTAAAAATCCATTAACTCTGAAATTAAAAGGATAAATATTAACACCTTCTTTAGTTAATCCATCTAAAAATAAATGAGAAAAGAAACCAATCAAGCAAGGAATCCAATATCGAGTAAATAAAGAAAGAACAAATCCAATCAATCCCCAGACAAATAAGCTATGCAATAATTTTCTATGTCCAAAAAGAAATTTTAAAGGATAAGAAAGAAAGAACAATTTACTTCCAATCTTGCTTTTAGGTTCATCAATATCAATTAAAGAAGCACATAAAACAACAATAAAAACAAACAAATAAGGATTCAGATTAAAATAAGAATAAGAAACAAGTCCAAATAAAAATGCAAAAACAAAATGTGTTCTGAATAGCATAAAAAGAAAAATCAAATCTTTCTTAAAAAGATAACTAAACAAATATAGTATTTGCATTAAAACAATCTTTTTAAATTAATTAAATAAACAATTTTTATGGAAGTGATAACCCCAGAAGCACAAACAACAGTTTCTAATAAAGATTTACCTGATTTAATGTTGAACTTGGAAGCAAGATTGCAACCAGGAATGCCTGTTTTAATTGAATCTTTAAGAATAAATGGTAAAAGTCATCATAAAAAAACAACATTGTTTCTTTCAGGAGGTGTCTTGCAAAATGGTGTTTTTAATCTTAAAACAGGAAAAAGACATTTTGTTTATGCACAATTTCATCCAGATCTAACTGAAGATTATAGAATATCTATTTCAAATGCAGAATTTTTTCCAAGTATTTATCAGCCTAAAAGTCATATAGTTCATGTTCGTGGACATGTTAATGAAAGAGCCATAGATCAAACACCATTTGAATGGGATGAAGAACATTCAAACCATATAACTAAAATAGAAATAGGTTCTTCATTATTTGAAAAATATTTGGATATAATCCGCGCATTAAGATTTGCAGGAGATTCCTTAACATTAACATTACCTATGGCTTATATTAGGCCAAAATATCTTATTAGACAAATAGGAGATTCTGATGAAAAATTAGAATCACAAAGAGATAGAGAATCATCTAATTTAGCCAGTGTAAGAGCAGTAATGAATTTATTAGATAATATTAATGGGGGTCATTGTGGGGCACAGCAGGTTAGTTATTCTAAAAATCCAACAAAAGAAAGTCTTTTCTTAAATGATGAAGATTTCTTACTTTTCGATGCCAATATATTTGCATATGTAAAACCAGGAAGAGGATATTGTTGGGGACAAACATTTGTTCTTCCAGCTAAAGGTAAAGATGAATTAATAGAATCAGCATTTGCACCAGATAACATTAGAAAATTTTATCCTTATGGACTTGAATAATTAAAAATTAAAATCAGCAACAGATTGCCATATTCCATTTTTCTTTTTCAATAAAGAATAGTACTCTATCTCCATTGAAACACCTTTATATTCTTGACTTAAGGAAAGAACTGTTTTTGCAATAGTAATATGAGGATTATATCTCTCAAGACCATATTTAGCAGCCATTGTATCAAACTTAGTAGTATCTCTATCAAAAGCTCTTGAAACCCTTAAAATTTCAGAATGCAACCTTTGTAATTCCTCAACATTTTTTAATCTTATTACATATGAGCTTTCATCAAAATTATCAAAACCCAATACTTCAGTTGCAAAAGAACAAATAGTTATATTTCTTAATGCTTCAATTACTTCTTTTTCTCTTTCCTCATCACTAGCAAACCCCCATAAAGTGCAATGCAATCCTCTTTCAGGTATTCTTATATTGCTCTCAGTAGCAAGTTTATCCATTAAATTTTGTGTAGGTCTAAATAATGTTGTATACCACATATAATAAATAAAATCAAAAATTAATTAAAACTATGTTTCAAACTAAGCTTTAATTTTTTTCTGCAAATAACTTGAAAAATAACCATTATATCTTTTCTGTAAATCTTTTCTCATCCAGTCTTTTCCACTAATTATCTTCCTGCAGTTTTTATTTCCACAATTGCATTTTAATTCATATTCCAATGAATCAGACATAGCATAATCAATATTTATCTCCTCTCCTTCATTAATATCCCTCATAGCAACAAACACAATGTTTCCTTCTATGCCTGCATTAGGATTGCAAGAATGATTCAAAAACATCATACTATCTTTAATTTCATTTTTGGAAATAGGTGCTATAAAAAAATCATCATTAATCTGGAAATATGTGTCGCCTATTTCATTCAAAATCTCATTTAATTTTTTTAAATTAATAATATGTCCCCATTTAATCCCAATAACTTCTCCTTTTTTAATCGGTTTAATTGCAAATAATCCCCTTCCTTCAATTTTGCTTTCCTTAATTTCTGTTTTTGGAGATAAATAAGACTTCATATAAAAATTAAAACAAACATCTTTAAATTTCTTTTCAATTATTCAAAACAGTTAAAGCATCTTTATAATCAGCTTCTTTAATTGAATTAGCAATCAATTCAATCCTTTCAAACATTTCATTCTTAACAACTCTTCCGGATATAGCTAAGAACTTTCCAAGAGATTCATTGAAAGTACCACAATTTTTCAAAATCTCATCAGCATTCTCTCTAAAAGCAACTACACGTATATTAGCAGAACCATCATCTAAATAAATATTCAAAATAGGAACATCTTTTACAGTAGCATTTTCATGTTCTAAGCATTTGTCAATAACTTTTTTATTGCATTCGCTACAAGCCCTATAACTTCTAGGTTCAAATGCTTGTACAACATGCCCATAAACTTCTACATTATCCCCTTGTTTTAATTCATTTATTTTCTTAGTTACCTTAGCTACAATATTGTTTACAATAACATCCCTGTCAACTTCAAAAGAAATCTCACCCCTGTTTCCCACATGGACTTCATTATAACCATTATTTTCTTTAACATAGCAATTTTTTAATTTTAAGTTCTTGCCTTCTGTAATAGAACCATCTTCAATTAATTTAATATGATTAGTATCCCAAAGAACAACCCTAGTAATTCCAGATTCATCTCCAATTAAAAAATTAGCAACTTTCCCCTGCCTGTTCTCTTTATTAAATTCACGAATACCATAAAGTTTTACAACTTTTCCAGTAACATCAACATTATTGTATCCAGGAATTAATTTGTTAATCTTAATATCTTTCTTCTCAAATTCTTTAACTAATTTTACACCATATTCATTAGCAACAATATGAGCAGCACCTTCTTTAGTAATCAAATCAGTAAACTTGTTTATCTTTTCTTTTATCTTAAGCTCAATTTCCTCTTGAGAAACCCTTTTTTCAGCAATTATCCTCCCTATAATGTCTTCATAGCTTAAATTAATCATAAGAATCTCCTTCTTTAGCTATTTTTATTGATTTCCATAATCAAAATATACTTATAAAATCATAATATTTTAGTAAGTTCTTGAGAATATGCAAGTTTTTATTTGCAGGTTCATGAAAAGTGCTTTCTTAGTGTAAGTTCTTTGCAAAGAAAGTGCGCAGGTTCATGAAGGGCACCAGTTTTTAGGCAGGTTCATAAAGGGTGCAACCCTTATGTTAGATTGAGTTCAACAACAGGCTTCAAAGAATAGCTGTAATTTCCATTCTGAAAAGTAGCACTATACTTCCTTTCATTAAAAACAACAGTAGTAATATTCCCTTCAAGAATAACATTTTCAAATTCACTATATTTTTTAATCTCAATTTTCAAATTCTCAACAAGAAGTTCATTATTTCTGCATTTCTCCTCCCAATTAGAAAGGCATGAAGAACTAAAAGTATTTGTTTTAGCTTTCTCAAGTGAGTATCTTGCAATGTTTTCATGATTGAAATAATCAACTTCAGCATCCTGATAAGAATTAAATAATACAGGAATGCTTTCTCCAACAAATATATGTCTTTCACCATTACCATTCAAAGCAAATATCATGTACACAAATAATGTAACAGTTAAAATAGCTAGTACAGGCATAAAAATTCCTTTTCTATTCATTTTAGTTTCTTTCTTTCAGGATTTTCTTTCTTTTCAAAGAAAGAAACCTGCCTCCTCTTTAAAGCAGTATTTTGAAGTAAATATAATAATTTTCTCAGGATTTTCAGTTTCAAAAACAACTTTGTTTTTCACATCATCAAGTTCATTAATATTTGCTTTATTAACTAATATAGGAAAAATAATTCCATGCTCTCTTATGTAATCACAGGAAGAAAATTCACTATATTCATCAATTTTAATTTGCAATAAATTTTTCAATGCAACATCTTCAGAATCCTTCAAATAAATGTAAAACAAGTCAATAGCACTATACTCTTCTCCTTTATAATTAATTTGCTCCCTCGCTAAATTCAAAATTTCAATTTTAAAATTATTAGAAACACTTACACCATATTCCTCGCTTATTTTATTGTCCGAAGCAAGAAAAAAATAAATCACAATTATTGAAATTATGATAAATATGCTTAATATTGCTAATATCGCCTCTTCCTGCCCTTTCTTATTCATTTTACTCATTTTTTACACCAACCAGCCATAAATTAGCTTTCGCCTCTTTAATTTCACCATTATCATAAACATTTACATAATAAGTATAATTATTGCATAATAAATTTTTCTTCTTGATATTGCAAAATATTTCAGCATTTAATAATTCATCATTAAAAGTAAGTGTTTTTACTTCGTTTTCATAAAATAAATTAAACCTAATAGCATATTTTCCCTGATTCATGCATTTTTGAAAATTATCAGAATTTAATTTATTCAAATCAATAACACCATAATGAACTCTATTGTCACTTAAAAGAAAACATTCATTGTAATAAATATTATTTGCAAATACTCTCTCATGTAATTTTTCAACATGCAATATTCCTTCAGTATCATGTGCTAAAGCAACCTTAACAGAAACTACAACAACAATTAAGAAAAAAATATTAAAGAATAATAAAACAGATTCTTTTGATAAAATAAAGCTCCCTTTACTCATTGTTAAACTCCATTTTGTTAGTGTTTAAATTTAAATTAAAATCAGGTTTGAAATAATAATATTTTGCATTATCAAATTTTGCTTCACCTTTGTCAAAATTAACATTATATTGCTCATTAAAGCTATAATTTAAATCATAAGAAAGATAACTTTCTTGCAAACTGTCAGAAATAAGGGCAATATCTCTCACATATAAATCTTTTTTATAATTTTTAAAAGTAATCTGGTCATTAACTTGCCCAAAAAGATAAGCAAAAGTAACTAATAATAAAACAATATAAAAAAGCCATAAATAAAGCCTTTCATCAAAACTTCCTCTTTTTTGCATATAATAAAGAAAGAACTTCAATTTAAATTATTTATGTTATGCTGTTAAGGTCTTTTCATAAACTATAACTTTTTCGACAGGTACATTGACTAAAGCATTAACATCACAATTTTCAAAACCTCCAGAAATTCCAACAGGGCAGGAGCTTAAAACAACATCATATCCCTTATAAAATCCAAGAACAATGTAAGGCATGTCATCTTTTTCATTCTTATCATCATGCACCTTCTCATGTAAATACTTCAAATAAGCTACACCAGCATTTAGATTTTTTTCAGCAATTAGTCTTTCATCATTCTCACTATCAATCATTAAACCATATTTAGTGGCAATCTCAGCATCAAGAGGCAATAAGCCAGCTCTTAAATCATTTTTCAATTTCTCATCAACATTTGGATTGCTTTCAAGTATCAAAGCTTTCACAAACTCAACAGAAATGTCAGCATCATTCGTATCAATAGCATTTTCAATAAGTTCATCATAAGTATTCAATTTTTCTAGTCTATTTGCAGGTACTTTTTGAGCATTTACAATATCATAATAATATTGTTTCTCTTCTTCAGAAGTTCCAAAACTAGGAATTATAATAAATTTGATTAAAACAAATATTAGCATTACAGCTATAACAAGCCCAATTAAAAGCTGCCCAGAAATACCTTTTTTATTCATTTTGTTTTTCTTCCCAAAAGGCTTCTTTACTAAAGAAGGCTTTTCATGTTGTAGCAGGTGGATTTGTTCCAGCAGAACTATCAGAATCATCTTCACCAAATAATTTCTCAGGAAGATTATTTGCCTGGTCAACAGTTCCTCTGCTAATGCTTCCAAAACCACCAAGAACATTCGCTATCTGTTGATTAAAAATAATAACTAAAGTGACTAAAACAATCAAGGCAAGTATTGCAACAATAATTACATTAATGCTTAACTCGCCTTTTTTAGTCATTTTTTTCATTCTGCTTCTTCTTTATCTAAGACATACTGCTTTCTTTTTATTGAAGATTTTTCTTTCGCAAAGAAAAAGCTTCTAGCATGCCACTTCAGGACAAATTGAGCTTATAGGTGCTTCATTGCACTTATATTTTTTAATTAGATCTCCATCCATATCTGTTTTACCATCATTATCAGCATCTAAGCTGTATTCAGCATTACAATAAGATTTTGAACCAGTTAATTTGTCTGAGTTGCAATTAGTACTACAACCAGCCTGTGCTACACTTAAAGGGCTAAAAACTTTGTTAGTAGAATCAGTAACACCTGATAATTTACCTAAGAACAAAGCTCCTAAAACAACTAAAACCAATAAGCCTAACACAGCTATAATAATCATATTAAAAGATAATTCAGCTCCTCTTTTATTCATATACATCATCTCCTTTTTTTGTTTATTTATCAATTTATATAAGCTTTTCTGTTTATACACACGAAGTTACAGTTCCAAATCCAATTGAACTAGCATCCAACCAGCATAAATTTCCATTGCTTTTATACATTTCAATATTAGCAAGATTTTCTTCATAATTAGATTTATACCATGCTGTTTCATAAAATAATTTAGGAACAATAACCTCTTCTTCTTTCTTGAATATAATCTGGAAATCCTTAATCTCATTTTCATTTGGATTTTTCCAGATGCAATTTGCATTTGAAAATGAAATCTCGTTTAATTTGACATTGCTTTCAGAATTTTCATAAATTCTATTGTCAAATAAAATCAGTTCGTCTTTATTAACTTCAATAATATGATTCTCACTAAAACCAGTTAAACCCAGTTCACACCCACAATTATTAGTTTCAGAACTTTTGCATTTTTCTAATTTAGCAATCAAATCATTTTGAGTATCTTCAGGATTGTTAAAATAATTTCGTGCTACTTGATTAGCTTGAGTATAATCAAATTCCTTTTCCCCCATAAGCCAGTCAATAATCCCAAACAATGCATTTTTTGGATCTTTTGAAATATAATTATAAGCAAAAAAAGTACCAACTATTACAAAAAAAACAATTAAGGCATAGACAATAGTTTTTAGTTCCATTTATCCTCCAAAAGTAATCAGGTTTTTTATTCTTTCAATTAAAGTAAATTGCTTTGTTTTAAAAGCCATTATAATTAATAAAATAATAATCAAAAAAGCTAAAACCATTAATGCCCTTGCAATCATGTCCCAATGCAATTCTCCTTTTTTAAACATTTGAATTTTCATTCTTCAGTTTCTCCCACACGCCTTCTCTAGGTTTATAATAAATATTATCGCAAAATGGTTTTACATTAGCTTCATTATTTTTGTCATAGCCAAATATCATTAATGAAGGTGCAATATAAGAATCATCAACTGCATAATAAGTAACAGTAGCAGCAGTTATTCCAACAGCTATAATTCCAAGTCCAATTGGACTAAACATAAAAGGAATCGCAGCTGCAATTCCAGCTCCACTAGCAGCACCTGCAGTACCTGCAGAAGCTATTAAAGCTGTTTCACCTAAAAAACTACCGCCTAAAGTTAAAACAGTTCCAGTAGTAGCTACAGTTCCTGCAGTAGCAGCAGCACTACCACCAGCTATAGCAGTTCCTAAAAGATAAGAAGAAGTAACACCAGCAGCAGCACCTCCAGTCGTTGCAAGACCTTGCCCCAAGTAAGACTTATCACCTTTAGTAATATGAAAAGTCACATAAACTGGTTTATCTTGACTAACATCAAATTTTGAATTTTGAAAACTAGGGGTGTTTATATTAGCATTTTCGCTTTTCAAAAAATATTCAGTATAAGTCTCAGCTCTTCCAGGAATCTGATGACTTGACATATAGGTCCATAATTCATTTAAATCAATGCTTTTTTCCTGATTATTCTCAAAAAGTTCTTCATCAAATCTTATTTCACTGCACACTAAACAATTCTTTTCAGTATTTTTTTTACCAATACCACCTACTGGACTCCAGTCACTATACCAGTTTTTCTCTCCTCTCCCATACATATCCCAGCAAGTGTACATTTCATTAGCTAAAGTTTCATAAATTTCTTCATTTTTTCCAACATTAACTTTCCATGTTTCACAAGGTGAATTTAAATCGAAAAATCCAAAAGATTTTATTCCAAAAGTTTTTCCAGCAATAGGTGCAGATTCAATTGCAATCCACGTCTTGCATTTGTTTATACTTCCAGCCCTGTCAGCAGGTTTAGTAATTCCATAAGTTGCAGAAACCAAAACAATCAAAGTAACTAAAAGCAAAATAAATTTTTGACTAGTTGACCATCCATCTTCACCTTTTTTATTCATTTTTGTTTTCTTCATTTTGCTTCTTTTTTCCTAAATGTTTTCTTTCCTGTCATCTTGCTTCTTTTTTATTGAAGATTTTTTCTTGCAAGAAAAAAGCTTCTTAAAATCCAACAACCCCTTTTATAATGTAAAATACAATTATGCTAAATATTAACAAAGCAATTAGGATTACAATTAATTTTAAATCACCTTTTTTATCCATTTTCTTCATTCTGCTTCTTTCTTTCAGGACTTTCTTTCTTTGCAAGAAAGAAACCTAACCAGTCAGGTTAATACTTATAGCTAAAAAACCAAATATTATTGTAGTTATTCCAGCTACTAATAAATAAAGTATTCCCCCTTTTAATAAATTACTCCCAATAGAGTTTTTCTCTTTAATCTTGTCATCTCCGTTTTCAACACCATTAGATAAGATAGATAAAATAATAATAATCTCAACTAAATACAATCCAACAACAATTTGCAAATAATAACTGGGTACGATATTCTCAATTTTAAATAAATCTACTAAACCTGCATAATTTGTAACTTCACTACCCCCAGTCAAAGAAGCTGAACTTCCCTGTACAGCTAAAACAGAAGTTAATTTTCCTAAAATAGAAACAATCATAGATGATATTCCAACAACAATTCCAGCAATTATAGGTGTTAAGAAACTAATTTGACCTTTCATTGAACTAATATCTTCAGAAAGTAAATCCTTTAATCTTTCATTAACCTGCCTTATTTTGTTTACATAAACACTTACCCCAATCATTGATTTAGCAACAACTTTAGGTCCTTTCTTAGCACTTTCCAATAAAACTTCCATTGAACTTTTAATTAAATTGCTAGGATAATATTTTATAGCACCTCTCTCTCCAAAAATAGCTTCCCTTATATCCATTCCCTGCTGGTTTATGTTATTATTAACAATCTCAAAGAATTTTCCAGTTGAAGTCCCTGAAAAATTATTAGCAACATCATTAACAGCAACTTCTACAGGCACTCCATCCCCCACCCTATTTCCTAATTGAAATAAAGCAGCAGAAAATTCAAATTCTAATTTCTGAGTCTCCTCTCTTATAACTAATAATTTCTTAGTTCTAATTGAATAATATGCCCATAAAGAAAAAGCAATAGCTAATGGCAAAAACAAACTTAGTATAACAGCCCCAATTCCAAAAGGCCCATAGCAGGAATTAGAAGTACATGCCAAACCACTTGCACTTTTATAATCTAAAAATAATAAATCACCCATAATAAAAAAATCTTTTACATTAAAAAAATGCATAATAACAGGAATTAATCCAAGAAATAATAATGCAATAAAAATCAAAACAGAAAAAATAGCAGGATTAATTAAAACTTCTTTGTTATTAATATTAACAACAATATTTTCATATTTTTTATATTCAGGATTCTCCTCAACAATATTAATCTCAGAATAACCAGCAGGTCTTTTTGTTAAAATATCCAGTCCAATAAAAGCAACAGATACAGGTAAAATAACATTATAAATTACAAGTAAAAATATTATTTTTGTAAATCCAGCCCCTTCAATTAAAGAGCCAATTAAAGGTAGCATAACTAATCCAAGAATAGGTAATACTATTCCAAGCATGTTTAACATAGTAATAGGATTTTTAAGATTCTGTGCATAATGCAGCATGTTTTCATAAGTCCCATCTAAGATAATATCAAGAGCTTTTTCTAGCATCTCAATTCTTCTATCATTCGTAGTTTCATATAAACTCCCCTCAATCAAATGAAATGATTCAACAAATTCTAAATTAGTCTCTCTCCATCTTAATAAATAAGCATCCAAACTTTCTTTTATAGTCGAATATTTTCCAGTTTCAATGTCCCAGAATACTTTTCTGAAATCTAAAGCTAACTCCCCTTTAATATGTTCAGAAGCAAACTTAATAGCATGCTCTAAATTAGAAGTATGCCTCATGTAAATAACAATATACAAAACACATAAAACCATCTGGCTAGATGCCTTCATTCTATATCTTGCACTTAAATAAACAGGAATTTTGAAAATAAAATTAAATAGTAATATTGAAATCAAAGCAAACATAATAAAAATTAAAGCAAGAGTAACACCTTCAGAAGTTAAATAAGCAGCGATTCCTAAAGAAAAAAATATTAAAGCAAGTAATCCAACAAAAAATGCAGCAAAACCAGCAGCACCTTTAGCAGTAATGTTTAAGTGAGAAAGCTCAATTGCATCCTCAACAGATTTAGAATCCTTGACATTTACATTTAATCCCTCAAATAAATTGCATAATCTTTCATATAATCCAGAGCTTATATTTAACTTTTCTTGCCTGAAGTCTTTATAGCTTCTTGAAAAATCTTGTAACTCAGCAGAATCCTCTAAATCAACATTTCTCTTTAGCTTGTCCTGATATTTTCTCAGGATATCATCCTCTTCTTTTCTAATAAATCTCACCTCTTCTTTTTTGAACTTTTAATTGGAGTCTTTTTCTCTTTTTTTGTAACAGATTCTTCACTAGTTTTTTTATTTAGCAAAACAAAAATTAGTAAAACAATAACAATTAAAATAAGGCTAAATGAAACATAATAAATCCAACTGATGCTTTTAACTTCATTTAAATTTCCAGTATTATTTGTATTAATTGTTTGATTTGACTGTCCCTGATTGTTATTTAAATTATTATCTTGATTTAATGTATTATTAAATTCACTAATAAGACCAAAACATTTTTCATTACTACATTCATTTCCAGTACATTTGCAATTATTACAATCAACTAAAGCTCTTAATTCAACATATGCCTCTTTTATCTTTCTTAATTTGAAATCAACACCTTGAAATTCATCATCAGGGTAAATTATCTTTTGCTCTCCATTCACACAAATAGAAACTTTGTCTTTATCTATCGAAATACCAATTAAGGTAATATTCTTCCCCTGAAATTCAAATGTATCCCCAACAACCATTGTCTTTTCAATAGACGCCCCATTAACAATTCCCAATAGCAATAAGCTCATCAATATCAGTTGTATTTTCATATTTTCTTTCCTTAAGTGTTAAGCTTTGCTTAACATTAGAAGAGATTGACTCTTCTTTAGTTTCTTCCTAAGAAAGCTTAAAACATTATATTTTATATACCTTACTAAATCGCTTTTAATTCATTCCTAACCCATTCATTCCATAAAAAAAGTACTCGCTTAGAATCAATGCTTCCAACTTCTTCTCTTACTTCATCACAAATCTGATGAAAAACATCATTTGAACGTATAACAAATGGTGCTTCTAAAATAGCATTGTTTCCTGTTTGATTAGCATATTCAACAATTGCTTGTTTAATATTAGCTCTTAAAGTAATATTGTCCCAAACAGCATCCCAATTTCCAACCCATTCTTTTACACCAGAAGCAATGTCTTTCAACACATCACTATCGCCATTAATCAAATTATCACTAGGTTTCAATGTATCAAGTTTAGCATCATATTTCATTAAATCATTAAACCCGCCTTCAGCAATAGGGTCATTTTCCCAGTTCTTTCTTACTTCAGCAATTTCTAAGCATCTTCTTTTTTTATGCAATCCATCAGCACTTCTCACAGGATTAGCAATAATAATAATATCAGTTGCTTTAAAACTAGTCTTAGGTACTTTCAAATCATTTACAAGTCTATCATAAACACCATATGGTGAAGCACCATGAATAGTACCAGCAACAACATTAGATAGTGCTCCTACTCTCATAGCTTCAAAAAGTGCAAGTGCTTCTGTATTATGTAACAATATTCCTCCAAAACCACCTATAAAATTTTGAGTAGGAGAAACAGATAAATCATAAACATGTTCTCCTTCTTCTAAATTTACTTCTTCAATTTCTTTAACTTCATCTAAATAAAATTCCCCATTAGCAAATGACTTGATATAATCATCTGCCCTTGTGTTTTCATCAGCAACTATTTTCCTAAGAAATTCTTTCCCGCAGGAATTATATTTTCTTAAATGCCTGTACTTCCTTATTAATTTAAGATGTTTTTCTAATTCTTCAATATCATAACTAACATCATTAAATTTGGAATGAGAAACATTTTTTTCTATAATCTTTTTATCATATTTGATAAAATCAATTTTATCTAAAAACTTTTTTAAAAAATTTCTATCCTTAAACTCTACTACATATAATTCATTCTTTCCAATACCCTTACTTTTTCTGCTATGAAGTCTTGCAACTATTCCAACATGTAATAGTAAATACATTAAATCTTCAGCAAGTTTTAATGAAATAGTATAATATCTTGCACAATTTCCAGAACTTTTTGAATAAGTAAAGTTACCATCACCAGCATAAAGCCCGCTTAAAAAAGAATATATTTTTTCTTCAGATAATCCATAGATAAATGCAGGAATTCCTTTTTCTTTACTTGTTCTCCCACATCCGATAGAAGATAATAATTTAACTAAAGGAGAATTATGAATAGATATCTGATTAGATTCTCCTAAACCATGAGTTTTTCTTATATAAGGAGAAAGTTTAAACTCAGTCTTACATATATTTACAATATCAGAAACTATTTTTTCATTATTATTTGATAAAACCACCCCATTTTTAGAATAATAACCTTCAGAAATAAAATAACCTAAAAATCTGCAAAAATTAGAATTTACAGGCAATAAAACATTTAAATTATTACTAGTTCCATTTTTAATAGATAAAGATTCTAGATTAGGATTTTCATTTGTAACCATCATTAATTTATTAAAAGCATTAATAGGCATATTGGTTTTTTGTTTTCTAAAATAATTGTATATATCACCAGATTTTATTTCGCATATTGAAGTAGCTTCTTTCCATCCAACTTTAGAAATAGCACTTCTTACAGGCTCTTCAAAATTTTCAACTCTTGCATTATCTAAGATTTCTAAAAGATTTAAATGCTTAATATCATTATACCCGCAAGGTAATTTAGAAGGTAACACAATCTTGCTTCCTATTTTCAAGTCTTTACACTCAATAGGATTTACTTTAAAATTATGAGAAGTAAATAAACTATGATCCGGAGTAACAGTAACATTTCTTCCAGTTCTGGTTTTAATTCTTAAAAGCTTATTTCTTTGAGGATGTTTTACAAATGCAGTAAGTTTAGATAGTTTTACTTTAAGATTAAAATCAAGTGTAGGAACATAAATATTTTCAATATCTTTGTTTTCTAAATCTTTAATCTGGACTCTTTTAGTAATTCCATTTTCTACAATAACTACTTCTTCAGTTCCCCTGATAGAACTTCTAATCTCTCCCACAATCAAAGCAGAATCACCCATTCTTAAACTAGTTCTGATTCCTTCATCAGCTTCTAATTCACTCCCTCCTTTTGTTAATGCACTTCTAACTTTCATTGGCTGAATATTATATCCCAACTTTCTTAATGAATCAACGCATAATTCTAAAGTGTCCTCCACCGTTATTATTTTATACTTTCTCATAACTTCAACTAAAACAGAACCAAGCAATGAAGTTTTACCAGAACCTCTTGTTCCAGCAACTAATATAGAACGATTGCCATCAACTAAAAAACTAATCAATCCAGCACTTAATGGATTAATCATTCCATTTTTAATAAATAATGGCAAGGTCCAGGGGTCATCTCTATGTCTTCTTAAAGTATAAGCTAAACCAACAGGATTTAATGGAGCAGAAATAATAGCAACTCTCGCTCTTGCATTAGGCAAAGTCAATTCAGTATCCAAAACAGGATTAGCTTCATCTAAAGGTCTTCCGCTCATAACCCTGAATTTAGAAGCCCATCCCTCTCCATCTTCTTTAGAAGGATAAATATTAGTAACACATTCATCAAATTCCTGGTGTACTAAAAATATAGGACTCTCTCCAATAGGCCCATTAATAGAAATATCCTGTACCTTTTCATCATTCAATAAAACTTCAATTAAACCAAAACCAACAGTATATCTAACAAGTATATTAGCCAGTTCACTTAATTCTTTTAATTTTAAATTAATTCCTTTTCTTACAGCTAATTCCTGAATCAAGTCTTTTCCAATATTATAAAAAGTACCTCTTATTTTTTCAGTATCCAAAAATTCTTCTTTCTTTGGCTTATGTTCAGCAAGAGTCCTTCTTGCAATATCTAATAATTCATATTTATCCTCATCAAGTTTAAATTCAGGAGGACTTAAGTGATATAAATATTTTATATTATTTTTTAATTTAAATATAGAAACATCAGCATTCTCTCCAATAGAATAAGTATCTAATTCAGAGGCATCTAATGGAGCTTCAGCCATTAACCTGGTAAACATAAAATCAGGGCTTATTATTGGCCTGAAAACTTCCTTGTAGATAATCCTATTCCCAATAATATGCCCGCTTAATTTTCCAGAAACCAATTTAATTAATTTAGTCTCTTCCAAAACAGAATGAACATACATTAATAATTCAACATAACTATTCCTATGATTGACTTCTTGTAATCCAGAAGCAATTTGTATTTTAGCTTTCTCCTCTCTTATTAATCTTTTAATTTCAACAAAAGCACTAATAGGGTCGCTTTTTAATAATCCCAATAATAAATTTTGTAATTCATTTCTCCAGTTGTCAGAATATCTCTCGCTTCCTTGTCCAAAATTAACAGAATCTATTCCAAGTAATTTCTTTCTTTTAACAAGCAAAGAATAAATAGAAGCAACTTCTCTCAAGATTTCAGTCTGATCATAAGGATAAGTATAGTTTCTTCTGTCAGAAAAAACAATTCTTGTAATTCCTGGATTCTCAACTAATTTGTCTATAGTTATAGCCATGCAGTTAGCATCATCTTCCAGAGAAGGCAAGTAACTTACTCCTGAAGTGTTTATTCTTATTACAGTATCGCTTCCCTCTTTTATTAACTCATAATCATCAGGTTTTATTTTCTTGTTAAACAGCATATTTAAACATAAATAGATGTAGTATAAATAATTAACTAAGAATAAAGCAAAAACCTTTTATATACTATAAGTATAAGAAAAGTAAAAGAGGGTATTATGCCAGAACAATTGCAACAGGATTTTAATGAAAGCGAAAGATTGAGGTTAATTGAATCTAAATATACCTTAATGAGAGACCGTCTTCTTATAATAAATCAAAACATGATTGAACAATATAAGAAAATGAATAAAGAAATCTCATTATTAAGGGAAGAAATAAAAGATATAAAAAAAACAAGTTATGATTTAAAGGAAATCATAGAGCATTTAGTTTCAGAAATGAGATTTTTCGCTAAAGTAGAGCAGGTTAAGGTTATAGAAAAATACATAAACTTCTGGAACCCTCTAAATTTCACAACAGAAAAAGATGTTAGGAGAATAATAGAAGAAAATGCCACCAAAAAAAGATCAGGAAAACATAATAGATGAATTGTCAAAGTTTGATGCAAGTGAAGAGCTTCCAGCCCCTTCAGCACAGCCACAGGAATCAATGCCCCAATCCAATCCATTATTAGAAGATGCACCAGCACCAACGCAGCAGTTTAATCAGCAATATTCTCCGTCATATTCTCAGCAACAGTCATTACAGCCATCAACAGAAGAATTTCAGCAATTAGCAGAATCAATCATAGAAGAAAAATTTGCAGAATTTCAGGCAAGATTTGGAGACCTGTCTTTATGGAAAGAACGCATGAATAATGATGTATCAGCAATAAAACAGGAAGTTTTACGAACCCAGGATAGGTTCATGGATTTACAAAAAGCATTAATAGGAAAAGTAAACGAATACAATGATAATATAACAAATGTAAATACAGAAATGAAAGCATTGGAAAAAGTCTTTGAAAAAATATTAGAGCCTTTAACAACAAATATAAAGGAATTAAAAGCAGTAACAGAAAAAATCAAAGACAAAAATAAATAAATTTCTTTTTATTTTTTTAATTTTAGGGTAAGTTCTTCAGGATTTTCATAGAGTATAACTTCTTTTGCAATACCTAAAAGAGTATTTGATATATCAGAACCTTTTTTTGCAATAACAACAATAGGTATATTTTTTGAATAAGCATAACCAGCTTCTATTCCCAAACCAACACCTTTTTCAGAAAATTCAATAATCAGCAAATCACTTGAATCTATTAATTTGAAAGTTAATTTCATTAATTCTTCAGGCTTAAATTTAACTTTGCCCCACTTTTCATAATCTTTAATAATTGTTTTTACTTCAAAACCAGATTTTTCTAGAACTTCAATTATTGTTTCTATTAACTTTTTATTTTTACAATCTTCATGAAATTTAATTGCTAAATACGCTTTCATAAAAAAACAAGAGTAATTCCATTTTTATCTATTTCTAATATTAAATTTTGCAGATTTTTTGGATTGTTTCTTTTTAGTGCGGGTTCGTAAATAATAATGGCAGGTTCGTGAAGGATGCAATCCTTACTTTTTTAGAATCATGCCTTCAGAAATAAAACTAACAGCAAATGCAGCAATTACTAATAAAATAACAGCCCCTAATACTTTTGGATTAACTAAAGCATTTATGCCTTCATTAGGTGCTGCATTTTCATCTACAGGATTGCTTGCTTTATACACATTAGCAATTACAACAGAAAGAAAAATAATAATAATCAATAATAATGTCCAGTAAACTTTAGGATCTTTTAATGCATTTCCCATAGTCTCTTCTTTGACACCTAAAAATAAGAAAAATGATATTACAAACATCCCTAAAACCATCATAACAACAAACCAGGGAGTTGTAGCAACAACAACACCCACAGCAGTTCTTGAAAATAAAAACAGAACAGCAATGCAAAAAGCAACAAGTGCATGCAATGCTTTATTCTCCCCCATTAACTTGAATTTATCAAGAACAGCAAAAGAAATAAGCATAATAAAAAGAAAAATAATTATTGGCGCAATAAGTTCCATTATATTTGCATCAAGTAAAGTTGCCATATTTAATTTATTTCCCTAAACTTCCGCCGCCGCCTCGTCCAAACATTTTATCTAAAGATTCACCTAAATTCTTCATACTATTGTTTGAAGATGAACCTGAAAATGCCCCAGACATGGCAAATACAACAATCAAAAATATTACACCCATTGCAATCCATCCAGGATTCATTTCAATCCAATAAGGTAATTGGAAGTTTAATGCAGGAGCCAAGGAAAAATAAATTATTACTACGCCAACAATGGTAAATAATAATAGCATAAATCCACTAAATCCTTTATCTATACCAACACCAAATAATCCAATTACTATTAAGAACATTACAACAACAATTATCCAGAATGAAACTCTAGGTATAAACGAATTTAATGCAGCTACAATCTGAAACTGATTAACTAATAATAAACCAACAACAATTGAAATAATAAGATTAGCAGGAGTATTAACTTGATCTCCTCTTTTAAATAATCTGACTTTTTCTAATACAGCAAAAACAATTGCAAATACCAATATAAAAGGAAGGAAGAAATCATAAAATCCACTGCCTTGTAAATTATAAAATATGTCATAAAAATTTGCCATTCATCACACCTCTTTTTTCTCCATAATAAATTAATTATAATTTTCAGCTTTTTAATCTTTTCTTACTTTTTCTTTCCCCAAGACATCCTGCTTTTTCTTTCCCGAAGGTTTCTTTTCGCAAAAAGAAAGCTTCTTTTCTTACTTTTTCTTTTCTTCTGGTTTAGGAGCAGGCTTCATACCATTCATCAAAAACCAAACAATCCCAACAACAGCAATTAACATAATAAGGCTTCCAACAATAGCACCATTAGCATTATTTAAACCATAATTAACAACATACATTAACAAGCTACTATCTTTGTAAGGCATAGCAGCAAAGAATATTCCTAAAACAATTAATAAAAGCAAAAATACAAAAAAGCCATATAGTCTTTTATGCGCTGTTCTGAAATCTAATTCACCTGTCTGCCAGAATACTCCTATTAATATCAAGAAACTAACAGAGATTACAGAAACTAATATTATATTAGGCAAAGCAGCATTAATTATACTAACAACATTTGCAGTAGCAACAACAATCATAGCAATAACAAAAGCAATTGCCCCATTCAGGTTCTTTTGAGGATATTCAGTCTCCCCAATCTTCTGCTTTCCAAAAATCATAGTCTTTTCTAAGATAGCAAAAACAATAGTAAAAACAAGAATAAATGGTACTATTACATCAAATAGTCCAAAATCTCTTAAAAACTCAACAGCTCTTCCAAGAGGAGTACTCATTTATATTTCCCCACCCATATCTCCTTCAGGTTCTTCATAATTTGGTAAGGCATTTGCACTAACAACTACTACATCACCAAATGATTTTACATATTGATGTGGAACAATAACACCCTTAGCACCACTTAAGATTTTACTTAATTTAGAGCCTTTAGTTGCTTTGACTCTCCACCCGGATATTTTATTTCCAGAAATAATAGTTTCTTCTATGTCTCCAAAATAATTACCATCATCAGTAAAAACTCTCATACCATAAGTTTCAGTTACTCTCTTCGTTTTTAACATTTTTTCCTCCTTTAGGTATTTTTACCTACTAGTTTATATATTTAAAGATTTCTTTTCTTAGATGATTAAGTTTATTGGCACATCTCACATCTCTCCAGCAAGCATAAACGAGGTAGAAACCACTGTTTTAAGCTACTCCCCAGACATAATTTGCCTGGAATTAGATTATGGCAGATTTTTAGTATTAACCAATCAGGTAAAAAGGAAAAAATATAGCTTTCAAAACACAACTTCTTTCCTTTTAAGTTTAATTGGGGCTTATATTGAAAAAAAATTAGCAAGAGTAGTAGGCACTTCTCCTGGTGATGAAATGAAAAAAGCAATAGACTTGGCTAAAAAAAATAACATTAAGTTACAATTAATAGATCAGGATATTAATATAACCCTAAAAAGACTCACAAGTATAAGTAAAAAAGAAAAATTCAGGATTTTAAAAGACATAATAAAAGGTTTTTTCATATCATTAGTGCCAAAGAAGTTTTTAACAAAGAAATTCATTAAAAAAAATTCAATAGCATTCAACCCAGCAGATGTCCCGGAAGAAAAAATAATTCATGTAATTTTAAACCAGGTAAAAAAATCTTATCCTGAGATTTATAATGCTTTAATAGAAGAAAGAAATAAAGTTATGGCAAATAATATAAAGCAGTTAATCAATAATAATCCAGATAAAAAAATATTGGTCATAATCGGTGCAGGTCATGTTTCAGGAATTAAAGCTCTCCTCAAAGGAGATTAAAAGTGTAATTATCTCAATCATCTTAATTTCAATAATTTTTTCTTATAACGACAGAAATCAAGTATTTGCATGGAACACATGGCTTCAGAATTTATTATTAACTCTCAGCATCACTGCAATAGTAATTTTAATTTACATTATTGGAATAAAATTCTCCTCATTCAAGCAGGGCAATTTAGCAACATTTTCCAGCATGGACATAAAAGCAGATTACCTTAGAGCATTTATGGCATTAATCTTAATGCTTATTTCAAATGGACTATTATATTTTACTTCAATGTATAACCTCAAGCAGGAAAAAGTAAAAAAACTAGGACAAAGATATGAAAAAGAAAAAGAATTTGAGATGGCTCTTTCTTTGTTTTCAGGTCTATTTTTAGTTCTAATATTAATATTAATATTTAATTACCTTAATATACAGTTAGGCATTTTAATCTCAATTTGGTTTCTAGCCTGGAACCTAGTCCCTATAGCTTCCTCAGCAGGAACAGATTTATTTTTCTTCTCCAGACCATTATACTTTTTTTCAATAACATTTTTTCCATTAACAATAATCTTAACTTTAGTTCTTCCATCGTTACTATCTTTAATTCTTTCACTAGTCTTTTCAATAATAGTTTTCGTTTACTATTTCTTTAAGGTAGAATCAGGAATAAAGTAGATATTTTTTTCTAAATGATTTCTCTTTTTAATGTAGATTCGTAGCAGGTTCGTGAAGGGTGCAACCCTTACTTTTCGCGTAGATTTTTCAAAATGCTTTTTCTTTAGTGTAGGTTTCTTTTTCGCAAAAAGAAAAGTACTAAAACAGGCTAAAAAATCCTTTTTGAAACAACCATATAGCAGCAATCCAGCTTATGAAATTAAATATTCCAAAAGAAGCAAGTATTATGACCAAAAAACATGCAATGTCAATAAAGCTGATTACACTTCCAAAGAACATCACAGCCTTTATTAAAACAAGTAACCCCAAAACAAGTACAACTGTCTGAAACATGTCATATTTTAATAACACTAACCCAATTCCAGCCAATAAGTCTATTAAACCCATTAATTTCAAAATCATAGAAATTAATTAAAATAAAGGATTTAAAATAATTACTATGTTCAATCTCCTAAATTTCACACCAAGAGAATATCAAGAATCAATCTTTCAGTCAGCAAAAGAAAAGAATACATTGGTTGTTTTACCAACAGGAATAGGAAAAACAGCAATCGCATTATTGTTAATTCTAGAAAGATTAAATAAATTTCCAGATTCAAAAGTAGTTTTCTGTTCTCCAACAAAACCATTATGCAATCAGCATTATGAAACAATAAAAAATAATACAAATATTGAAAAAGAAAAAATAACATTATACACAGGTAATCTATCTCCAAAAACAAGAAAAGAGTTATTTGAATCTTCTAAGGTAATAATAGCAACCCCTCAAACAATCCAGTCAGATCTGGAAAATAAAAGAATTGAATTAAAAAATGTCTCCTTATTAATAATCGATGAAGCACATAAAACAGTAAAAAATTATTCTTACAATATTTTAGCTTCAATCTATAAGGATTATTCCTTGCATCCATTAATATTAGCATTAACAGCTTCACCAGGAGGCAATAAAGAAAAAATAAATGAAATAAAAAATAATCTTTTTATAGAAAATATAGAGATAAGAACAGAAGATGATGAAGATGTCTCACCATATTTACAAGAAAAAAACGTAGAATACATCAAGGTTACTCTTCCTCAAGAAATATTGGAAATTCAAGCTAATATTAAGAAAATTCAAAATGAAAAATTGTCAGAATTAAGAAAATTCGGAGTAACAAAACCAATCCATGTAATAAACAAAAAAGATTTGCTTGTTTTAATGCTCCAGTTTAGAAGAGAAATAGATAAAAAAAATCCAGCAGGTTTTTATGGCGTTTCTTTAGTTTCCCAATTATTAAAATTATCACATGCTTTAGAAATCTTAGAAACCCAGACAATAGATTCTTTCAAGGATTTTTTTGATAAAATGAGATTGGAAAAAACAAAAGCTTCCCAGAATATTTTAAATCATCCAGAAATAAAAACAGCATTAATAAAATTAGAAAATCTAAAAAATAGAACTCATCCAAAATTAGAAAAATTAATAGAAATAATAAAAGAGCAGTTAGAATCAAATCCAAATGCAAAAATAATGATTTTTGCTAATTTTAGAAATACAGTTGCAATTTTAGCATTAGAATTATCAAAAATAAATAATGCAAAAGTAATAAAATTATTAGGCCAAAAAGAAGGCATAACTCAAAAGCACCAGTTGAATGCAATAAACCAATTTGAAAATAATGAGTTTAATGTTATAATAGCAACATCAGTAGGTGAAGAAGGCTTGTCAATCAATACATTAGACCTGGTTATTTTCTATGAATCAGTCCCATCATCAATAAGAAGAATCCAGAGATCAGGAAGAGTCGCAAGAATCAAGCCAGGAAAAATTATTTTTATAATAGCAGAAAAAACAAGAGACGAAGCATATTACTGGAAATCACTAAAAGAAGAAAAGAAAATGAAAAATATATTAAAAGACATGCAGGACGATTCTCAGTCAAAATTGATCTGAAATTTCATTTCTTATTATTCTCAATCTTTCTTCAGGAGTTCCAGGTTCAATTTCATGAAGACAAAATCCAAAATTTTTATAGTTATCTCTTAAAACACTTTCAAAATCTAAAGCAGATTGAACAGCATCATTAATACGTTTTTCTCCTTGCATCCTAATATTGCTAATGCTTTCGGTTTCCATTATTCTTTTTTTATATTCATTAGGTGGCATCTTTAAAAAAAATACTAGAGTTATATGCATTTTTTCCCTCATCTCCTCAATAGCATCCAATAAATATTCTGGAATTTCTTGTTTTCTATATTTTAACATAGCTGCAAAATCAACATAAGTTCCCTCAACAAATAGGACATTATTATTTCCATTACTTAACGTTCTTTTTAATTTGTCATCATATAAAAAGAAATATTGATCAACAGCATTTTTAAAACCAGATTCACTATAAAATCTTGGAGCATGTAACATTTTCTCAACAACTCCACTTTGAAGTGAATCAGAAGCCATAACATCCCATCCGTTTCTAATAATTTCATCACCCAAAACAGTTTTTCCAGAACTAGGAGCACCAGCATAGACTATTGGTCTTCTTAATCCAGCGTCAATTGTTAAACTCATTTTTTCCCTCCATGAACATAAAAAATTAAGAAACAATTTCCAAATATATATTTTTTAGAGTCTTTCATTTTTATGCTTCTTTTTTAAGGATTCAGGTTTCTTTCCTGTCAGGTTTTCTTTTCCTGAAGGTTTTCTTTCCCAAAAGAAAAGCTTCCTCTAAAAATGAAAAGAGTCTAGATTGTATTAATAAAGATTCCTAAACTAAATTATAACTTTCAATTTTTTTGTATTTTGAACCATCTTTGCTCAAAATGCTTTCAATCAAAGAAAAGCTTTTAACCTCAAAAGTTTTACTCATAATATGTTTTTTCTCAACTTGTAAAAAATTTTTTTTGTCTTTTATTAGTTTAATTCTTCCCAAAGTAATATGACTGCTAAACTTTTGCTCAGAAGAAAACAATTTTAATAATTCCTCATCAATCTTTCTTTGTAAATTTATAATCTCAGATTCATTTTTTAATCCAACCCAGATGATTGCTGGTTTTTCTTTGCTTGGAAAAAATCCAATTTCATTTAACTCCAGGGAAAATTTTTTGAAATTTATTTTTTTAAGGATTTCTTTAACTTCATTTAATTTTTCTTCTTTTATCTCGCCAATAAATTTTAGAGTAATATGAATCTGGTTTTTATTCATCCATCTGATTTTAGCCTTGAATATTTTCTTTAGTTCATTCTCTAATTCAAACAAATAATCTTTAATTTCTTCATTTAAATCTAAAGCAATAAAAGTTCTCATAGTAATTCAGCAATAATCTTAGCTCCAAGAATAATAGTCATTTCATTTACATCCTTATCCGGATTAATTTCAACCAAATCAACCCTTCTTAAATTTTTAAGTAATTTCAGTCTTTGTAAAAAATAAATTAATTCTCTGGAAGTTAAACCACAAGGAGAAGGATAGCCTGTTCCAGGTGCAAAAGCACAATCAACAGCATCAATATCTACACTTATGTACAAACTCCCAAATCTGTTTGCAATCTCCATAATATCATCACAAACCTCTTTTATGTCATTTTCAAATAAGTTTTTCATAAAATAGCAGTTTACTTTATTTCTTTCCAAAAATTCAAGCTCAACTTTAGTGTAATCTCTCAAACCAATTAAAATAATATTTCTTGCATCAATTACTTCATCCTCAATTAATTTTCTCAAATAATCTTCATGAGTAATGGAATTAGTTGGAACCTCGCAATCAGGATGAGCATCAAATATAATTAGTCCTTTCTCCCCATTTAATCCTTTAACCAGCCCATATGTAATGCTATGGTCCCCTCCAATAAATATATCCCCTTCCAAGTGCATTAACTCATCTTGCAAAACATCAAAATTAGAAGTATTTAGTTTAACATTTAAAACCTCAAAATTAACCCCTCTTTTATTTTCATTAACATAAAAGTTAACATAATTCTCTTTAAGTTTCTCGATTATTTTGTCAGGAGCTTTCTCTGTTCCAATATTTTTCCCTAAACTCCCGCCATTAAACGGAATTTTCACAATTTTCATAAAAAATAAGAGAAAAAATACTTCTTTAAACCTTTCGAGTCTAATTAATTTTTTGTTTTCTTAGTGTAGGTTCTTTTTCTAAAAGAAAGTACGTTTTCTTTTAAATTAAATGCTTTCTTTTCTAGGTGTTTTCTTTTATCGCGGATTTTCTTTTACAAAAGAAAAGCCGCAATTTATCCCAAAATCAAAATAAGGTTTTAATTAAAAAAATAGATTAAAACAGAGTGAATGAAAAAACATTAAAGGATTTAGCCTTAATCTCTTCAATAATTGGGATTTTCTTATTATCAACAATAAATTACTACCAAGAACCAAGTTTAGTAAATATTTCCCAAATAAACTCTTCTTTAATAAATAAAGAAGTAGAAATAAGCGCAAACTTATATTCGATAAAAGAAACACCAGGTTTATACTTATTGACATTTCATGATAACAACGGTTCAATTTCAGCAATTATCTACAAAGAAGAAAATCTGACATTTCAAAAAAACACAACCTATCTGGTCAAGGGAAAAGTAATAAGATATAAGTCATATTTAGAAATTCAGGCTTCTTCAATAAAAAAATGATAACTCTTTTTCTCGCTTTATTTTTAGGAATATTGATCGGAATTTTCACAGGCATAACTCCTGGCATTCACACAAATTTAGTAGCTGTAATAATTCTCTCCTCTTTATTCTTAAGAAATCAACAGCCAGAAATATTAATTATATTCATAGTCTCGTTGTCAATAACTCATACTTTTTTAGATAGCATACCTTCAATTTATTTAGGAGCGCCAGATTCAGACCATGTAATGTCAATTTTGCCGGGCCATAAATATTTTTTAGAAGGAAAAGCATATGAAGCATTTATTTTGACATTAATAGGTTCATTATCAGCAGTAATAATTTCAATTATTTTTTTCCTGCCTTTAATTTACTTAATAAAAAATTATTATTTGCTAATTTATAACTACATCCCTTATATTTTGATTTTCTCATTATTAATCTTGTTATTAAAAGAAAGGTATAAGTTTACAACATTAGTAATAATCTTTCTCGCAGGCATTTTGGGAATTTCAGTATTATCCTTAAATTTAAACCAGCCTTTATTGCCTTTATTTTCAGGATTATTTGCATTACCTTCATTAATTTTAAGTTTATCACAAAAAACAGAATTAAAAGAACAGATAATAACATTTCCAGTAATAAAAATAAAAGAATTAACAATAACATTATTTTTAGGTTTATTTTCCTCAATCTTATCAGGAACTCTTCCAGGTTTAGGTCCAGCCCAGGCAGCTTCATTAGTAGATTCAATAAAAAAAATAAAGCAGGATTATTATTTAGTTTTGACAGGTTCATTAAACACATTCATAATGATAATCAGCTTTTTTACATTATATGCAATAGACAAAGCAAGAAATGGTTCAGTCGTAGCAATTTCCGAATTAGTAAATAATTTTTCATATAGTTATTTATTGCTAGCATTATCAGTTTCATTAGCAGCTTCAGGAATAGCTGTTTTAATTTCAATAAAAATAGCAAAGAAGTTCTCAATATTAATCTCAAAGATTAACTACAAACTACTTTCAATAATTATTATCTTGTTCATAACAGCATTGACAATTTACTTAACAAACTTAATTGGCCTGTTAATATTGTTAACAGCCGCATGTTTAGGTTTATTCGTTAATCTAAAAGGAATTTCAAGAAGCAATTTAATGGCATGTCTAATCATCCCAGTTATTTTTTATTATCTGCTTTAATTCAAAAAGAGAAACATTTAAGTAATGTTTAAACAATGTATAAACATAATAAAATGGAAATCTTAAGAAATGTTGGAAAATGGGGAAATAGTGCTGGAGTATTGCTCCCCAAAGAATGGATTGGAAAAGAGGTAACTGTAATTTTAATAGACCGGACAAATGAAATAAAAAAAGAGGTTTTTGATATTCTTAGTCCTTACTTGGAAGATATCATTGGGATTTATCTTGTTGGAAGTTACGCAAGAAATGAACCTAAAAAAAATTCAGATATAGATATTATGATAATATCTCAAAAAACAAAAAAGGAAATTTTTTCAGGAAAATACAGTATTTCTATTTCTCCATTGGAAAGTATAAAAAAAACACTTGAAAAAAATCCATTGATGGTTTATCCAAGATTGATTGAAGCAAAAACAATTTTAAACAAATCATTGCTGGAAGAATTAAGTTCTAAAAAGCCAAAAAAAAAGGATTTCTATGGATTTATTCAGGATACTAAAAGAATAATTAAAATTAATAAAGAAGCATTAAACCAAAAAAGTAAATTTGTTCAGAAAGAAGTTATTTATTCTTTAATCTTAAGGCTTCGTGGAATTTTTATTATAAACTGCATCTTAAAAAATAAAAAATATACAAATCATGATTTCGAAAAAATGCTTGAAAAAAATAATATTGATTGTAAAAATGTTTATGAAGTTTATTCAGCAGTAAAATCAAATAAAAAAACAAAAATTAAAATAAATGTTTCAGAAGCAGAAAAGCTTTTAGAATTACTCCAGCTAAAAATAAAAAATCAAAATGAATAGAAAAAAAAGGCTTAAGAAAGGAATTATATCTTTGGAAAAACAAATAGATATCCATGAAAAGAAACTTGAAGAAGCCGAAAAAGAAGGAATTTTTGTAGGAAGCTACTATAAAAAAGAACTTGATGGTTAAAAAAAAATAAAAAGCAACAAAAAGAAAATTTTAGAGAAGCAATAATAATTTATTTGCTTCAGAATATTTTTTTTATCTTAAGTTTTTTCATTCCAGTTATTTTTTATTACTTGCTCTGAAACCAAGCTCCAAGTCCAGTTTGTCTGTCTTTGTCTTTTCCAAAAGAGCTTTCAATCATCATTTTAGTTAAATCCAGGCTTTGCTTCAAATAAGCAGGTAATTCATACTTAGCAGCAAGTGAAAGTGAAGGTTCTAAATATTTAATAACAGAGCCTTCAGAAACAGTAAAGAGTAATTTTCCATGACAATTAAGTTTACTACAAACCCCAGATAATGGAACTCTTCTGTATTTGGAATTGCATTCAACACATCTTATTTCCTGAGTTCCAAATTTTCTTAAATTACCTCTTAAATCTCTAATGAAGTGCCTATCAATAATCAAACGAGCAACATCATTTTCATCAACAGCTCTTATTTTTTCAGCTAATTTAATTTGCCCAACAACTTTCTCTTCCATATTAGGAATAGATTTGTAAGCACTATACACAACACCCAGATTAATATCAGAAGTAGGATGAGTAAATCTATGATTATAATACTCCTCTTCTTTGCCTAAAACATCTTTAATCTGTTTTAACTTAATTTCCCACGGCATTTTCCATAACTCACAAGCCTTATAAAAATCTAAAGGATATTTGTCAACAATGTCCATATCAAAAACCATATCATCAACCTCTCCTGCTATGATTCGTGAAGATAAAACAAGGGGGGCATCTTGAGTTGAACCTCTATGAGCAGGTAAATATTTCTTAGAAAAATTCAAGAAAGCATCCATAGCAAGTATAACCGCTAATTCATCACCATCAGCATCTCTTCTGCAAGCACAATGTAATAATGGATGAGCATATATTGCCTGGGTTTTAGAAAACCCAATTATTCTTCCAACAGTTCCAGCAGAAATATGAGGAGCAAGTGCAATAACTAAATGCCCAATTAAATCATTAGAAGATTCAGCATTGTAAAAACTTTTCTTGTGGTAAAATTTAACAAGTAATTCATCAATAAATTTAGAAGTTCTAAAAAGAACTTTATCGCACCCATCTTCACTTGAGCCATAACAAGCAGGCAATATAATATCCTGTGGTTTTATCTCAATAACCTGATTTAAATCAATAATTTCTTTTCCATTAATATCATGCAAATATCCAAGTTCTTTTGTTTTTTCCAAGCTTAATCCAATCTCAATTGGCTTAAATGCAGTAATTATAAGTTCAGTAGCATCAAATCTAATTGTCCCGTCTTTATTTACAGCTAAGTCATACATGCTTCTTAATATTCCTTTGGCTAAACTTTCAACAGTATGGTCTGCATTGCTCGTTCCCTTAACCCCTTTAATAAGTTCAGGAACTTGCTTAACACCTAAATGTAAAAGAGAATCATTAAAATATTGATTAATGTTTAATGAAGAATTTTTAAAAGTGTTATTCCTATGGTTTTCATTATTAGGATTTTTTTTCTCACATTTAATATCATATTCTTTCTTGCAATCCAAACAATAAAATTTTTGCCTGGTTTCTTTATTGCAGGTCTGGCAAACAAGATAAATAGTTTCTTTATTGCAATTATCACAATACCTGAATGGAAAATCACCTTTAACAAATCCTTTTTGTAAAGCAGATTGAAAACTTCTTAATCTTCCCCCCTCTTCACCTACAGGAAATAAAACATTAGGGCTTCCTTTTAATTTTCTTAATTTTCCTTTTTCAGGTCTTCCCATTCTTGCCCCAATAAAAATCCCTGATTTGTCTTTTAATAAAAAACCATTATTATTCAATATTTCGAGTCCGTTTTCACCATTAATTTCTTTAACACCAGACATAAAATAATGAAATGCTTTTCCATCTTCATTCTTAATAACAACTCTTTTTTCAGCAGGGTCGTAAGGGGTGCAACCCTTACTTTCAAAATTTTCAACAGAATGAGGTATTCCAATTAATTCAAGAATTCTTTTCTCTTTTCCCTTAATAAAAGGTAAAATAAAAGAGGAATTATCTAAACAGCCTTCTCTGAAATAATCAAGTAATAAACTAAAATCCTCTTTGCTTATGTCTTTCCAGTGATAAGTATAACGAGGATGCATTGGTATTTTTAGTAAGTCAGAAATCCTTAAACTAGCTTCAAAATCAATCTTAATAGTAAAATCATTAACTAAGTCATTTAATAAATCTAAAAATAGTTTTTCTTCATTTTGGTTTCTTTTTATTGAAGATTTTTCATCTGGGTTTTCTTCATTTTGGTTTCTTTTTATTGAAGATTTTTCTTTCCAAAGAAAAAGCTTCTCTTCCAATTCACGAGCCCACCATTCTTCGCAATAGCCAGGAGGCACTAACATATGTGCTCTGTTTACAAAATCACCATAAGGAATAAGTAAATCACCTAAAAATAAAATCTCTTTGACATTTTTCTTATTAGCTTCAGCTTTTTCAATAGTGTCAAATAAAACAACGCTTTCATCATTTAATTTTACAATAGGTCCTTCAATAGAATCACAAACACTTAATGCAGTCCCTTTAGAAGGTCTTTCAACTTTTATTTGCGTTCCAATAGCAATATAATTATCTAACACAATCATAGTGCATGGATGAATAGCCATACTGCTCAATCCAGTATTTCTTCCTCTCCCATATCTTAACCTAAAACCACCAGTTCTTAATGGATGAGTTAATACAGGTCTTCCAGCAACTAAATCCTTGATAAAAGTATAATCAGGTTTTATTTTTACAGTAGAATCAACATTAACTTTAGCTACTCCTTTTGATTTTATTTTTTTTTGCAAATCTAAAAAGTCACCTAAAAAATTCCAGTGTTCCATCTCCCAGTCTTTTCCCCATTTACTTAATTGCTTCCATAATTTAGGCGCTTTCTGGCATAATCCTTCTCCAATAACTAAACAAACACCATTCCTGACTTTATTAGTATCCATTCTAGGTAAATCCTTATAATTTGAAACTTCAATTTTTTCAGAAGGGTCGCCATCAATTTGTACTTGCAAACCTTTAACCATAAATTTTATTTCATCCTCGCTCGGAAAATATTGTAAATTAGTAACCCTCTCATGATAATCGCGAAGTTCAGTGCAAAATCTTTTTATTTCATTATCATCAGGGTCATAAACATCATAACCAAATTTTTTCCTGATATAATCTCCAATAATAACAGAAACACTAGCACCTGTTCCTCCAGCACTCCTTATTGGTCCTGAAAAAAATAAAGATAAATATTCTTTCCCATCTTTTCTCTTCCTGACTTTAAGCTGAGTAAATCCTTCTAAAGGACTTGAAACAACACCATTAGTAACATAAGCCATTCCAACCCTGATTCCAATTTCCATAGCTTCTTTTTTATCCTTAAACTTGCAGAATTTTTCAAAGCTAACTTCTTCAGCAATCTTAAGAGCAACTCTCCAGTCTAATTTTCCATATTCTTTCTCAAGTTCTTGAATTCTTTCAGCAACATTAGTATCTTTAATTTGGGGAGCCATTACACTTATCAGTCCAACTACTCTCTCAGCCATATTTTTAGCAATTAAAATTTCTACATTATTGAAAGGGTCATACCCAATAGATTTTGCATCATTTGCAATATCCAAAACATGATGTAATTCAACATTTATTCTATCAAAATATTCATTCATTTTTTTCTTTTATTTTCCCCGAAGGCTTTTTCAAAAAGGCTTCATTCATCTTTCTCTCCATGTAAAAAATCTAAAACTTTAATTTCTCTCGACATTGAATTAACCAGAACAATCTTGCATGGATCAGGCATCATTCCTTGTTTTTCCTGATAATCAGTCTGGCCAACCCAGCAACCAGCTTGAATTAAATTTACATTTCTATAATTTCCTAAAGCAAGTTTGTGAACATGCCCTGTAGCAAAAATATCAGGAACCTTTTTTATAATTAAGGGGTCATCTCGAGTATCAGGTACAAATAAAGCAGAACCATAAGCAGGGCATAAATGTCTTCTCTGCAATAAATATTTCATGATTAGCTCAACCCTGTTTAACCCACCGCTATCTTTCAAACTAGAAACATTCTGGCTTAGATAATGTAAGCTATAACCATGGTATAAAAGTACATTTAATCCAGGAAAGTTCTCAGTCTTGCAAACATTGACTAAACAAGGATTGCTTAAGAAACAAACATTTTCCATTTCATAAAAAGAATTAGCAAACTCTTTAGAAATAGCAGGTTGAGGTTCAGATAATCTCAAGGCATCGTGATTTCCGCCAATAACAAAAATTTTTACATCTTTCCTTATTCTTTCAATGTATTTGCTTAATCCATTATACTGGTCATATATGTCAACTATCTTCAAATCATTATCTTGTCCAGGATATATTCCAACACCTTCAACCAAATCACCTAATAAAAAAAGATATTTTACTTTCTTGGAAATTTCTCTTTCTTTTTCATCCCCATATTCTCCATTCAGCCATAAAATAAAATTATTAAACTCAGTTTCATAAAAACTCTTGCTCCCATAATGTATATCAGAAGTAAAAACTAAATATTCTTCATTTTCACTTTTCTTTAATTCATTATTTAAACTAATATCAGGTAAAAAAAGTTCATTGATAAAAATAATATTCTCCCCCATGCTCCCGCTTATCCCAATAACTTCATCAAAACCAATATCTTTAGCCTCATTAAAACAAGGAGCTGTTTTGCTGCATAAAACAGTCATTTCCCCTGTTAAATCTTCCAGAGTTAAAATAACATTCCCATTTTTAGTAATGTCTTTATCTTTTACAATCCCGATAATAGAAACTCTTTCTCTTGATTTTCCAGTTGGGCCGACATTAAGAGGCTTATTTTTTAATCTATTAATAGACATTGCATTTTGTAATTCAGGCCTATTCATTAAAATGCTTCTTAAAGAATTATATCTATTCCTGAAATATTTTACAAAATCGCCCAACTCTCTTTTCTTATCCTCATCCTTGTAATTTTCAAAAGCAGAGGCGCAAACTTCATTTTTTTTTAATCCAACTTCTTCTTTGGTTTCAATTTTTTCAATTTCTTTCTTTTCCAAAGTGTTTGGCTTTTGCTGAACATTAGAAGAGGGCTCTTCTTTTATTTCAAATTTTTTATCAGAATTAAAGGGATTTAATTTTTCAACAGTAGGTAATATTCCATTTTTTAAAAATTCTTGAACCTGATTCATTTTCCATTGGTCTAATTTTATTCATAAGTGTTTCTTTTATCGTAGTACTCTGCTTTTTCTTTATCGACATCTTGCTTTCTTTTTATCGTAGATTTTTCTTTGCCATGAAAACTTAAGTTTTCAGGGTCCCAAAGACCTTGTCTTTTAGGACAAAGAAAAAGCTACTGCTACAGTCCTAAACCTTCTTTAAGCACTTGTTTTATTCCAGGTATAGTATTGCCCGGAATAGCAACTGAAATCTCTCTTGTTCTTCCATATCTTCCTTTGGAAATAACTTTTGCATTTATAATTCCAAACATATCTAGCTCGCCTATAATATCAGAAATTCTTCTTTGGGTTAAAGGTAATAATCCTGCTTTTTTGCAGCAGTCACTATAAAAATCAAAAACCTCGCCAGTAAAATTTTTTTTGCAATTAGCGCATGAGCTTAATATCGCATATAAAGCAAGTTGAACTTGTTTGGGTTGTATTTTAATCATGTCTAAAACCCTGTCTTTTTCAATTTTTTCTTCAGCTTCATCTAAATGAATTAAAGAAACTTTTAATTCATTGTTTCTTTCAGCTAATTCCCCAGCCACCCTTAATAACTCCAAAGCTCTTCTTGCATCACCATGCTCTCTTGCAGCATAAGCAGCGCATTTTTCAATAACACCAGAATCAAGGCTAGTTTTTCTAAAAGCAATTTCAGCTCTCTCTCTTAATATGTCTTGTAATTGTAATGCATTATAAGGTGGAAAAACTAATTCTTCTTCACTTAAACTGCTTTTTATTCTCGAATCTAATCCATCAATAAACATCAAGTCATTGCTTATTCCAATAAAAGAAAGTTGGCAATTTTTTAATTCCGAATTTAATCTAGTTAAATTATACAAAATTCCATCTCCTGCTTTATTTACTAATTGATCAATCTCATCTAAAATTAAAATAAGTAACTGACTTTTCTCATCAATCTTTGTCAAAAATAAATGATAAACTTGATCAGTAGGTAACCCGGTTGCAGGAACTTCAACACCAACAGCCCTTCCTAATTCAGCAATTAATCTGTATTCAGTATCCGCTACCTTCTTTAATTTACAATTTAAATAGCAAACCTTGACATTTAAGTTACTTTTCTCGCTCATTTCTTTAATCTGATTTGTTACATATAAACTAACACATGTTTTACCAGAACCAGTTTTTCCAAAAATAAAAACATTGCTCGGTTTTTCATTCCTCAATGCAGGTGCCAATATACTCGCAAGTTGTTGAACTTGCTCTTCTCTATGAGGTACAATCTCAGGAGTATAATTAGATTGTAATGCTTTTTTATTAAGAAAAATAGGATCTTTTTTTAAATAATCCTCAAAAAATTTGTTTAACCCCTTTTCCATTTCAAATTAAATCTTTGGTTATTATTTAAACATTCCCAAACTTAATAATACACACCCACACCTCTACTTCCGATAGAAACCCCCAAATTAGATATTTACCACCATTTCCCCTAGAATTAAGAACACATATATAAATTAAAGTATATATTTAATAATATAAATTATATTATATATAAATAATATATATAATAGATATTAGATAAATATATAAATAATAAGCATTTTCTCGTCGTTAATTATTAATAATAAAAATATTTTATATTTATATATTATATTAATTAAACCATAATTCTCTCTCTTTCTTCTCTTTATAATCTAATAATATAATATAATATAATAAAAAGATAAATTAAAAATCTCCAGAAGAAACACTTCCTTTTCCTTTATTCCAGTAGAAATCATGGTGTGGGGGGTTAACCATATTTTACGAGTAAATTTCATAAAATTTATCCTAAAATAAAACAATCAGGCAAATATATTATACAAGAAAAACGATAAACATATAAATAAGTGAATATGCACTATCACCATGGTTGAAGAAGAAAAATTATATGCAAACGTATTTATACGAAAAAAAGTCGTGACAAAATCAGGAAAATCTCTGGGTGAAGTTTTTGACTTAATGTTTGAAACTAGAACAGGAGAAATTCTGCAATTACTTCTTAAAAATACAACAAGTTATTGCGAAGGATTAGAATTAGAAAAAGACCAAAAAACAGGCGGTACACTGATTCCATTCTCTTCAGTAATAGCAAAAGGTGACTTTATTGTTGTAGAAGAAGAAGAGATTGTATAAACTTTTAAATACTTCTTTTCTTTTAATTCTTATCTGTTTAAAATAAGTAATTCAACCTTAAATGAAAAACTTAAAATAAGAATATGAAAAACCTAAATTTTAAATCAACAGCAGAAATTAAAGTTCCTGAAAAATTAATAGATCAAATCATAGGTCAGGAAAAAGCAACATCCTTAATTAAGAAGGTAGCTAACCAAAGAAGACATTTATTATTAATAGGTCCGCCAGGAGTAGGCAAGTCAATGGTCGGTCAGGCTTTAGCAGAGTTATTACCCAAAAGCAAATTAGTAGATGTTCTGGCTTATCCAAATATACAAGATGACAATGTTCCTTTAATCAGGACAACTCCGGCAGGCACAGGCAAAAAAATTCTTCAAAGAGCAAAGCTCCAGGAATTATCATCTTCCAAAAATCAAAACATAATCTTCTTCGTTTTATTGATTATAGCAATGATTACGCCTTGGTGGATCAGAAAGCAATATGGAGACATATTAGCAGCAGCTTCTTTAATAGGTTCAATGATATTTTTAGCAGCTTTCATCTTATTCATGAATTTAAGTAAAAGAATGTCAATTACAGGTTCAAAAGCAATTACACCTAAATTACTAATAGACCACTCAGATACAAAAGTTTCCCCATTTATAGATGCAACAGGTTCTCATTCAGGAGCATTATTAGGCGATGTACTTCATGACCCGTTACAATCGTTTAGTGACAACAATATAATACTAAAATTAAATAGTAAAAAAGCAAAAATATCGAGTGAAATTAATAAGTTATTAAAGAAGCACGAAAAAGAATTAATAAAAAAAGAGGGTTACTTAGCAGCTTATCTAAAAAAAGGAGAATTATATATTTTAGCAGAAAAAAACAGCAAAATTCAGCCAATAGAAGTTTTATCAGTTAACAAGTACAAATCAGATAAGCCTTACTTAATCAAGATCACAACAGAGTCCAATAAAGAATTATTAGTAACCCCCGAACATAAAGTAGCTGTTAAAAAACCAGGAAAAATTATCTACAAAGAAGCCCAAAAACTAACAAGATTCGATAAAGTTCTCACAGTTTCTTAATCTATATTCTTCAATATATATTTTAAATAGTAAGGTTACAGGACAAACACCCTCCCAGAGTTTATAAATAAAATTAACCTAATTTCTCCATGTTAATAATTTCAGAACAAGATATAATTAATACTTATAATGCAAGGCAGCAAGAGCAATGTAGGCTTTATTATGAATATAAAAAAATAAAACAAGAAAATACTGATTTCGGTTACAAGCGAATAGCAAAATTATTAGGTCATTCTTATGGAAAAACTCGCTGGTGGCATGCTAAAAAACATCTTCCGATTCCAATCCAGACAGCTGAATGGCTAAAATCAAAAAACTTAATCCCTTTATATTTAGATAATGAAAAACTTCCTTTAATAGCCAAAATCTTAGGTGCAACTTTTGGGGATGGTGGTATTGACAAGAATCTCAATATGATTTTTCTTTCAAGTTCAGAAATGAAAGCATTAGAAGATTTTAAATTAGATTTAATTAACCTTTTTGGTAAAGAAATAGAAACTAATTTTGATATTAGAATTGGTGGCATAAATAAAACCTCACATTGTATAAGAAATACCAATAGAAATATTATAAGATTTTTCAAAGCATTAAACGCTCCAATAGGAAATAAAACAAAGCAAGAAATTTTCATTCCTAAATGGATAGAATTAGATTCCAAAACAGAAGATCAATTTTATTTTTCTTTTTTTGGTTCCGAAGTTGGAATTCCAAGATGTCGTGGGGGTCAATCAAATTCTTTTGATATCGCAATTGGTGGTTCTCCAGAGTTTCATACCAATAGATTATTATTTATGGAAAAAATAAAAGTATACATTTCCACTAAAGGAATAAATTCTGGAAAAATTTCTATTAATACTTCAAAATCAGGTTTTAGTCAAAACACTTACCTATATCGTTTATTAATCTCAACAAATGTTGAAAATATGTTAACTTTTCTTTATAATCTGCCTTTAAACTATTGCTATTACAAAACTGATAAGCTAAAAAATACAATAGATGATTTATTAAGAGTTAAAAGAGAAAGATTTGTTGAACTCAAGGGTATGTACAGGCAGAATGATGAAAAAATACTTAGAAAGTTAAATATTAAAGGCAAGGAAATTCCGTTTAGAGCAGTTTAGCTTTAGTATCTATGGGGGAATTTTTTCTATTAATGAAATTAGTCTAACATCTATCACTATTTGGGATAGGAAAAAATGACTCACGATTAGTACACCCGCCAATTGTTTCATAAATTTCCTGAAGCCATATATTCATTACTTCTATTGAAACCACATTATCATTATTCTCTAGAGTATTACAAATATATTCTGAAATATCTTTCTCAACAAGAGGAAGAACATAGAAACCATAATAATTACTCTTTACAGAAATATTTTCATATTCAATTTGTATTATGTCATTATAGGAATTTATGATGTCCAATACAGACTCTTTGTTCAATTCTTGATTATTCGTTATCACAGAAATAGTTTCATAATCACTAGCAAAAGCATTTATATTTTCATTCTTATTTAAATGGTTGATAAATTTATCTGTTGCTTCAACATAACACCATATATAATCATATCTGCAAGTATATTCTGTTTTTTCTTTAGGTAAATTGAATGTATAAATGTCCAAAGGAAATTTAATTCTGTAACCTAGCTTAGGTTCAATTTTATCTATTCCTTTAAGAGTTTCTTCAATTTTTAATTCACTAATATTAGCAAATTTAATTACTCTTATACCTTCATGATTCGTAGCCCACCTATCTAAACAAGCTTTTTCTTTGTTCTCAATAAGTATGCATTTATTATTAACACATTCTGGTGTTGCAAAACAAGTCCAATGACCTGACATTACTGTTATACATCCCATCATACCACAATCTTCTGATAACTTCTCATTCCAATAGTTTTCATAATTTCTATTGATTACTGTTGCTCCACCTCCACTACTACAACCACAACACCCATCATCTACTTTAATGCATTCAGAATCTTCATTACAATTTCTTAATACCTCTTGCTCTAATTCTTCTGAATTATTTATATTAATATTTATTTCCTCTCTTTCAGTTAAATTGTCTATTGAAGAAGATTCTTTTTCACATTCACAATATTCTGGCGTAGGTTTTGGGCAACCTATTGCTAAACAAGCTAATTCTTCCGAATGCCATATTCCTTTATAAGTTTCACATTCTGTTTTATTCATTTCTATGTTACACTTTTTCACATCTTGCTCTGAAATATTATTCTCTTTAGTTTCATTAAAATTATCAGTATTTTCTTTAACATCACAACTGCTTAAAAATAATAGAAATAATAAATTAATTAAAATAACAACTTTTCTCATTTTATTCTTTAGTTGATTCTTTTCTTTATTAATCTTACCAGAAACTATAAAATTAATTTAATAAAATCAAAAACAAAAAACAATATAAACCAGAAAGTAATATAAACATAAATTATAACTAAGTTTTCTCAAGCAAAATGAAACTTCAGCAAGAAAAAATAAAGAAAATAGAAAAAGTGCCTTATAATGGCTATTTATACAACTTAACAACAGAATCAGGCAATTTAATAGCAAATGGAATTTTAGTTAAAAACTCTGGTGGTTTAGGCACTCCCCCACACGAAAGATTAATTCCAGGAATGATTCACAGAGCAAACGGAGGAGTCTTATTTATAGATGAAATTGGTAATCTTTCTCCAAAATCTCAACAAGAATTATTAACAGCTCTTCAAGAAAAAAAATATTCAATAACAGGCCAGTCAGAACGCTCATCAGGAGCAATGACTAGATCTCAACCAGTTCCATGTGATTTTATTTTAGTTGCTTCAGGTAATTTTGATACAATAAGTAAAATGCATCCAGCATTAAGATCAAGAATTAGAGGTTATGGCTATGAAGTTGTAATGGACTCAGATATAGACATAACAGATGAGCATATTTACAAAGTAGCTCAGTTTGTAGCACAAGAAGTAAAAAAAGATAAGAAAATTCCACATTTCTCAAAAGAAGCAGTCCTGAAAATAGTAGAAGAAGCAAAAAAGCGTTCAGGCAGAGCAGGTAAAATAACATTAAGATTAAGAGAATTAGGTGGTTTAGTTAGAGCAGCAGGAGATATTGCTTTAGAAGAAAATTCAAAACTAGTTTTACCTAAACATTTAGAATCAGCTAAAAAATTAGCAAGAACATTAGAAGAGCAGACAACAGATAAGTATTTGGAATTTAACAAACAATATCAAGTTATTTTAACAAAAGGAACAAGAATAGGCCGAGTTAATGGTTTAGCTGTTCTCGGTTCATCAAGTTACAACTCAGGTTTAGTTCTCCCAATAGAAGCTCAAGTTACACCAGGCGGTAAGTCCATGGAATTTGTAGCAACAGGCCAATTAGGAGATATAGCTAAAGAAGCAATCAAAAATGTTTCAGCAATTGTCCTAAAATATTTTGGAGAAGACATAAAAGAAAAGTATAATATTTTCATTCAGTTTATCCAAACTCATTCAGGTGTTGAAGGTGATTCAGCATCAATAGCAGTAGCAACAGCCGTAATCTCAGCTTTAAAATCAATACCCATTAAACAAGATGTTGCAATGACAGGTTCATTATCAGTCAGAGGAGAAGTTCTGGCAGTTGGTGGAGTAACAGCAAAAGCAGAAGCAGCAATAGAAGCAGGAATATCTGCAATTATCCTTCCAAAATCAAACGAAAACGATTTACTTTTATCAGAAGAAGACAAAAAGAAAATTAAGATTATTCCAGTAACAAGAATAGAAGAAGTTCTTAAATATGCTTTAGACTGGAAAGGTAAGCAGGATATTTTAAAGAAGTTAAGTGCTTAAAATATATTTTTCATTCCAATAATTTACTTAAAATAACTTTCTTAATCTTCACTATGAAAACTAATTCAGTAATAGTTGGAAGAAAAGATAGAAGATTACAATCAAATAGTAATCTCATTTTAGAAGAATTAGTTAAAATTTTTCCAGATGTAAGCTTTCAAATATTTCCATCATCACCCTCTCCCGAGTCATCATTTCATTTTTATACAATCAGAGTTATTTCAACAGAAGAAGCATTAGCAGAAGGTTCGCCTATTCCATTATGGTCAATAGTAACTCTATTTAAAAATTATACCCAAGAGCATTCAGCCTTTATTCCAGATACAGCAAAAACAGAGTACTTCAATTTTACCAAAATTAGAAGCAGAATTTATAGATATCAAAAAGAAGATTATTAAACACTTAATCTTTTATAAGCATCAAAAGCTTCTTCATTTAACTGCCATTTTCTTTTCACTTTATCCCCTTTAGTCTCATTTAAAATATTCACAACTTTATTTTTCTTAAGCTCATTCAGCAGCGACAAGGTGAATTCATTATCCCTGATTATATTCTCACTTATCTTTTCAGTATATAAAAATCCAGGATAATTTTCATACAATTCTCTAATAATATCCTCTTTTATCCTATCCTTTTTTTTATCAGAAATTACACTCATTCTGTATACCGCATACTCTTTTCTTTTTATTTCTTTCTAATCTTCCCAAATCTTAACATAAATTTATATATGAGTTTAATTTTTCAATTAAATGCAACTCTTCAAAGAAAGAATTTCATTTTTAGTATCTTCAAAATTAAAAATAAAAGAAGATTTAATTTCATTAATAGAAATTCCTCCAGACCAAAAATTAGGAGACCTCTCTTTGCCTTGTTTTAACCTCGCTAAAACCTTAAAAAAATCACCAGTAGAAATTTCAAAGAGTCTCTCAGAACTAAGCGATATTTATTTCTCAAAAATAGAAGCAAAAGGTCCTTACCTAAATTTCTTCATAAACCCAACTATTCTTTCATCAATAGTTATAAAAGAAATCTTAAAACAGAAAGCAAAGTATGGTTCAAAAGACATAGGAAAAAAAGAATCAGTCTTAATAGATTGCTCCTCTCCAAACATAGCAAAACCATTTTCAATAGGCCATTTAAGGTCAACAATAATCGGTTATTCTTTATACAAAATTTATAATTTCCTAAACTTCAAAGCAAAAACCTTAAATCATTTAGGTGATTGGGGCACTCAATTCGGTAAACTAATAGTAGCTTATAAAAAATGGGGAAAAGAAGCAGAATTAAAAAAAGCACCAATAAAGCATTTATTAGAAATCTACGTCAAATTTCATAAAGAAGCAGAATTAAACAAGGATTTAGAAGAAGAAGCAAGAAAAGCATTTTCCCAATTAGAATCAGGCAACAAACAATATCTGAAGCTCTGGAAAAAATTTTCAGAAGAATCAAAAAAAGAATTTAATAAAATTTACAAGTTATTAGACGTAAAATTTGATTATACCATAGGTGAAAGTTTTTATATTCCCCAGTTAGAATCAACACTAAAAATCCTCTCCCCCTTATTAAAAGAAGACAATGAAGCAACAATAGTAGACTTATCTCAATTCAATCTTCCACCAGCACTAATCAAAAAATCAGATGGCGCTACATTATATGTGACACGAGACTTAGCCTCTCTGTTGTACAGAATAAATAAATTAAAATCTAAAAGACTTTTATATGTAGTAGGTTCAGAGCAATCTTTACATTTTGAACAATTATTTTCAATCTGCAAATTATTAAATTTAAAAGTAGAATCCCACCATATCAAATTTGGTTTAATTATGCTTCCAGAAGGTAAAATGTCAACAAGAAAAGGCAATGTTATTTTCTTAGAAGATGTTTTCAATAAACTAGAAGAGTTAGCCTCAGAAATCTTAAAAGAAAAAGGACTGTCTTCAAATAAAAAAGAAACAGCTCAAATGATAGCAACAGCATCTTTAATTTACGCAGACTTGTCAAATGATAGGGTAAATACAATAACCTTTGATTGGAACAGAGTCTTAGATTTTAATGGTAACTCAGCCCCATATATTCAATATACAAACGCAAGAGCATTATCTATCCTAAACAGCGGGTTCGTAAATAATAGCGGGTTCGTAAATAATAGCAGGTTCGTGAAGGGTGCAACCCTTACTAAGCAATCTCCAGACTTCTCCAAATTAATTCATCCCAAAGAATTAACCCTAATCAAACATCTTTCTTTATTTCAAGAAAAAGTAATCCAATCATATCAATCAAACAAACCACATGTAATAGCCAATTATAGTCATGAATTATGCCAAATTTTCAATGAATTTTATCATGAATGTTCTGTACTTAAATCACAAAAAGACTTAAAAGATGCGCGTTTATCACTAGTTAAGGCATTTACAATAGTTTTAGCTAATGCAATGTCTTTATTAAATATAAAGCTACCAAAAAAAATGTGATACGGAGGAAAAAATGGCAATAGTCGGTTTCGGATTTGATAACATACAAGCAGAAAAAAAATTAAAGGATTTACCCAAAGAGAGTAAGATTTCTTCTAATATAAATATTTCAGATGTTAGTAGTGATGAAATTTCCCTGTCTAATAAGCAGCAAAATTTATTAAAATTTAATTTTAAGTTTTCAATTGATTATCAGCCAGATTTCGGATTAATTTCAATAGATGGGCACGTTTTATACATGACAGAAGATAAAGAGCACAAAGAAATTCTTGATACCTGGAAAAAAGACAAAAAAGTAAAACCAGTTTTATTAACTAATCTAATCAATTTTATTTTGGCAAAAGTACATATAAAATCTCTTGAATTAACTCAGGATGTTAATCTACCACCCCATTTGCCATTGCCACATGTGACAATGAAAGATACCAAGGAAGATTCAAGAAAATCAGAATATATAGGTTAAATTTTATTTTTCTTTTCCGAAATTTTCTTTATCCAGCTTCTTTTTTTTGATGAAGATTTTCTTTCTTGCAAGAAAGAAAAGTTCTAAAAGAATTTTTTTAAATTAGTGCTTTCTTTCTCTTTTTTATATGCTTCTTCCCAAGAACATTTCTCTTTTTTCATTATTTCTACTATTCTTTCTTCAACACTCATCCATATTCAAATTTGATTTTATTTATATGCTTTATCAATAAAATTAAAAGAAAAAAAGAATTACTTCTTTTTCAGGCTCTTCTTGTAATTTTCAATTGCTTTTGCAGCAACCTCTTTATCAGAACTATTAGTCCTTCCCATCATTACGCCAGTGACTATTAACACAAATCCAAGAATCATTTCAACAATAGCATAACCGTTTTTGTTCATAACAAACACATTGTAAAAGCTGCTTATTACAACAATTAATCCCAATGTAGCTGCACTATATGCAGTTAAATATGCTTTCTCTGGATTTAATGTTGCCATTATGATAATTATTAAAGTCAGTAAAATAAATGCAATCTGCTGCACTTCATTACCCATTATGCCTTTTCCATCAAAAAAAGATTTACTAACATTTCCTCCTTCAACAAAAGCAAGAAATATTACACATAAAAATATAACCAGAAAATTAATATTCGTCTTTAAATTAACACTACTCAATTGAATCACCCCTGCCTTTAATTTATTTCTTCCCCGAAGGCTTCTTTACTAAAGAAGGCCTCGTTTATAAAGATTATCCATTAAGCAAGCAATCAAGCAATCAAGCACGTAACACGAAACATTAATAAATTTTTTCTTATTCTTCCTTTCATGGCAATTAACGAGGTAAAATTAAAGAATTCCTTCAAAAAAGTGAAAGAAGATATTATTTCGCTCTCTAAAGAGCTAAAAGAAGCTAAAAATCTAATAATAAAGCAAAATAAGTTAATAATAGATATAAAAAGTCAAATTAGTACATTAAATAGACAAGAAATAGAAAATAAAGACAATTTTAATGCATTTTTACCAGGTTCCACTGGAAACAAAGGGGTTAAGCAAGCAAGCAATCAAGCAAGCAATCAAGCACAAAGCAAGCAAGCAACTAATCAACCATTTAAACAAGACATGCTCAACTTCAAAAAAGACCTGGATTTTGCCTTTACAAGTCTTCCCAAACAGCAATTTTTAACATTTTTAACCCTCTATCAGCTCGAAGACGACCTGAATAGACCTGTAAATTACGAGGAGCTCTCAGAAAAGCTCAATTTATCAGAAGGATGCATCAGAGCCTATATCAGTTTTCTTTTAAAAAAAGGCATCCCTATAGCTAAAATAAGGGTAAATAACAAGACAACAGTACTATCAATTAACCAAAAATTCCGCGAATTGAACCTAAAGTCTCATTTATTCTCAGTTTATATGAAAGATCATCAAGCCCAAACAGCAATAATTGATTACTGAACCCTCATTTTTGTCAAAAGAAGCCCAAAATAAGCTTCCTTTCCCCTTATTTTTTGCTTAAAATGCTCTTTTTCATCTCTTTCTCTAAATAGAAAACCTTTCTTCCATTATCAACACTCACTTTCTCTTTTATGTCGAACCCTATTCTTTTAATATCATTAATATGTCTTCTCACAGTTATTATATTTAATTTCAATTCTTTTGCAATATTTTCGTATTCTAAAGGTATATCAGAAACAGTCAAAACACTAATTATCTTTTTTTGAGCAGGAGTAAAGCTTCCTTTTAATGACGATTGAACGTTCATGAATGATTGATTTGAACGATTGAACGATTGAACGCGTTCATGAACGATTGAACGGCTTGAACGTTCAATTGATCGTTCAGGTTCAGGTGCTTTTTCATATAACACCTTCAATGAAGAAACCTCAGAAATAAGTCGTTCAAGTTTATTATTTAACTCTTTTATTTGATCATCCTGCTTTATTTCATTAGTTTTAAAAAATTTAATCCAATTAGACACCTTAGTCATATCGTCTTTAACATTAGAAAAAGAAGTCTTTACAAGATTATCCAGACTATTGATTTTAGAATCATAATCCTCTTTTTTATTTTTAAAAAACCAAAACATTCTTTATTATCTTATTTTCACTCTAATTATAAACTTTTCTGAAGCAAACGTTTAAATATTTATCCATTCATATTATTTATATGTTTAACAATAATCGTGATGAATTACAAAGAAAATTAGCAGAATGTCAAGATTCAAAAATAGCTTTGAAAATAAAATCAGCTTTAGATAAAAGAGTAGAATATGACTTTGTTCAGGATTTAGCAGATAAGAATTCTATTATGTCTAAGAACATTTCAACTTTACTTCAAGATCCAAAAAGATTCTTGGAAATGTTAACCAAGGTTAAAGTAGATTCAAAATCAATTGAATCAGACTTTAAATCATGCATAGAAGACTTAAGATTATCAAGAGATTTATCTACTTTAGTTCCTATAAATCGATTGAACGACTACATCTTTTTATGTTCAGAATTAAGAATTTTAGTAGATAACTTAAGTTCACCAGCAGTAATGAACTCAGATCAAAAAGAAATGTTGGTTTCATTCATAAACATCTTCCAGGTAATTGGAAATAATTTTCAGAATTAAAACTTTTAATCAAAAACTAAACATTTTCTTTCCTTTTGTCTTAATAAATAATCCATATTTCTAATAGTCCAATAAGCTTGTTCCCAATTATTCACTCTAAATATTCTTTCTCCTTCTACATCCCTATTATAAGGGGCGTCAAATAATATGATTGGAATTCCTTTAGAGTCACATTTCAATGCCATTTCAGGATCATCCTCAATTACAGTATCTAATCCTAATTTCATTATAACTTCTAGTTTTTCAACTTCAAAAGTAATGCTATCATATGGAGCATTTAATCTTCTCAAATACTCTTTTGTTAAATCCTTTAAATAATCATAATATACTCTTGCTGTTACAATGTGGTTTTCATGACCTTCTTCATGTAATTTTCTCAAGTAAAAACTAGCACCAGGTACTTCAGGCAATGCTAAAACATCTAATTCATAAAAATATTCTATTAATTGTTCTCGGGTAATTCCATAAAGTCTATCAGCATATAATTCTCTTAAATCCTCTACATTTCTATTTTGCCCAGTTTTTTCATTTAATTTAGCAATCCACGAAGGATAAAAATTAACAAAAACACCATCCAAATCAACCATTAATTTTCTCATAGTCAAATAGAAACAGAAAATATCTTAAATCAATCGAAAACTAAAACCTTTAATCAAAAATTAATTATTTTAAATCTAGCAATCTTTTTACAATATCTACACTATCTTCTGGAAGCCCATAATTTCTGCAAGCTATAATTCCCAATAATTTTTCTTTAATCTGAACTCTTATTCCCAGTTCTTCCCTTTCCACTTTAATCTCAAGATTCCCTCTTTGCAAAAATATAGCCTCTCTTCCTTCTCCTTTAACATATACAGCTTTTAACCCCAAATCAAAGTTTTCACATCCAGGTAAAATACTATCATTTTCATTAACATAATCACAAGCTTCTCTTAATCCAATTTCTCTAAGATAATTCAAAACAACAGAATCAGCTCTTCTTATCTCACCTAAAAGAACAACACCCTCCAAACTTCTAAATTCACCTTCAAGTTTATATTCCATGAATATAACAATAGAGAAAATTCTTTAAACTTAACTAAAACTTTTAATCATATCTTAAAGTCTCATAAATCTTTCAGCAACTTTTTTTACATCCTTGATTCGCGCATAACCATTAATTTCACCAGTTGTAAAGTAACCTATTACAAGTTCATCTGGAAAAAAAGGTTTAAATGGAGTATCTTGTGCTATACCTCTTATTCTCGGAATTAAAAGTTGTAATGCACCCATTCCAATCCTATCTTCATAATTAAATAATCTTGCAACTAAAATATCTCCTCTTTTATTCCCCAAAGCAAAACCTTCCACAACACCATTTTCATCAGGATAAGATACTCTCCCTCTTATATAAAATCTAAAAGAACCATTATCTCTATTCTCTCCATAAAAAGCAGCTGCATCTTCGATTTCATATCTAGCTTCTTCAGTTTCATCAAACTTTTTTCTTAATTCATCAGGCATGAATTCTTCAAATCTGTCTAAATAAACATTATCATTACCTGCATATAACCATTTGCGTCCACAAACAGCATCTTGAAAAGGGACTCTAATGATTCCTCCAATTAAAGAAAGGCTAAATCCTTTAAACATTTCTTCAAGAGGAAATTCTTTATTTGTTCTTGCCATAATTATAAAATAAAAGAAAACCTTAAATCCTTATCCATGATGTTTAAAAAACTCAATCTGCCTGAATCTCCTCATAACTTTCTCATAAGTGTCTTTCTCAACTAAAACCTTCTTCTTATCCTCACTTAATAGCCTAAAGTCATAATCACTTAACTTTCTTTCAACTTTACTCTTTCCAGGATACTTCTTCCATCTTGTCTTTTTTTTCAGTTTGTATTGTAAAACCATAAAATACCTAATTTAACCTAATTTTTATCTTTTTCCTAGTTCAAAAGCATAAAAAACCATAAATCAAGGGCAAAGGTTCCGATAATCCGCATTAACGGAACTTTAAAGAGTAAATTACTTTTCAACTTTCTTAAATATTATCTTATGTTTTTCAGCTTCCCCTATTAATTCGTCTGACTCTTTTAACTCAGATTTTTTAATTAAATCTTTTGGAATTACAATCACATATTTTGAATATCCTCTTTTGTAATCTGTTTTTTGTTTTTGTAGTTTCATCTTTAAATTAATCTTCTTTATCTATTTAAATTTATTTGGTACCCATTTTTCAGGTACCAAAGCTTTATATAGTTCAGGTACCTGATATTCTTATGTCAAAAAAATTAAGTGCACCAGAAATTTGTGAATACTGTAAAAAAGAAAATATATGGTTTACTGGAAAAATATGTCAAAATTGTTATAGAAAACATTTTTGGGAAAGGAAAAAGAAAATATGTCCAAGATGTCAAAGATTATTACCTATTAAGGGAAAAGGATTATGTGGTGGATGTTATAATACTGTTTATAGATTAGAATACCAAAAGGCAATGAATCAAATAAAAATTCATAGAATAGGTTACAATACTTATAAGAGAATAACTGAAAAATGCGTTATTTGCGGTTTTGATAAATTTGTAACACTTCATCATTTAGATCAAAATAAGAAAAATAATTCTCAAGATAATCTAATTGGATTATGTCCTAACCATCATCAAATGTTACATACTTTAAAATATAAAGATAAAATCTTTCAACTATTAAAAGATAAAGGTTTTAATCCACAAGAAAAGAAATTAAAAGAAATTAAATAGATCATTCAATGATTTGCTTAAATCTTTCAATCAAAACTTAAAGATTTTTTCAATCGATATCTTTAAATGTTTTTTCTTTCTATTCTTTTTATGAGAGCAAAAATAGATGGAAGTCAAGATATAACTTTAAACATTACTAGAGAAGAATTTGTAGGACTTATACCTGAACAAAGAGAATATGCAACAACTGCTTTACAGGCTTCTACTCAACCACCAGATCCAATGGATGTGGAATTGGGTCATTGTAATTATCATTTCTTTGAATCTATGTATCATAATAGAAAAGGTCAGGTATATGAATCAGATGGTACTCAGCATGGTTGGACAGACTCAAGAAATTCAATTCAACGTTTTAATTTAAAATCAGTTGCAATAAGAGCTCTTCAAACTAATGGCTATTATTCAGATAGAATGTTAGGTGGAAGCAAAGTATTTATTATTATAGATGAAAATTTACAAAGACCAATTGATTATAAGAAAAATCTCAGTTTGTAATTTTAATAAGCTTTAAAGAATGAACACTCATTTTCTTTTTTATTGATTAACCTTAAATATAAAGTTCGTATAATCTCTTTATGGAAAAAGAGGTTTTTCTCAAGCCGGGAAAAGCAAAGCTTTTCTGGCCTCAAAAATTGAAATGGAAAAAATAGAATTTTTAAGGAAATTAGAAGTAGAACTAAAAATTATAAAGTATTCACCCCATACTTTGAAAAATTACATTAAATCAAATAAAAAACTTTTAGAGTTTACAAAGAAGGATCCAGAAGAAATAACAACCGATGATATCAAGACATATATGGCCGAATATCTTTCAAATAAAGCATCTTCTTCAATAATTTTGTTTCTTGCTTCACTTAAATTTGCATATAAAAATGTTCTCAATAAAGACTTAACCCTAAATATAAATCGCCCCAAAAAAGAAAAGAAAATACCTGTAGTTTTAACAAAAGAAGAAGTAAAACGATTAATAGACTCTATAGAGAATAAAAAGAGTAAACTTATGGTTTCATTAATGTATGCAGCAGGTTTACGAGTTTCAGAACTAGTAAACTTAAAAATAAATGCCTTAAATCTTGATGAAGCAATAGGCCTAGTCTTTCAGGGTAAAGGAAGAAAGGATCGTGATTTTAGACTTCCTTCTTTCCTAATCAATGATTTAAAAGAGCAAATAGAAAATCAAAAAAAAGTAAAAGAAGATTATCTTTTTACAGGCTACAATAGTAAATTAACAACGAGAAACCTGCAAAAAATAGTCAATAAAGCAGCAATAAATGCAGGTATAAAAAAATCAGTTCATTGTCATACCTTAAGACATTCTTATGCAACTCATTTATTAGAAAATGGCACAGATATCAGAATAATTCAAGAATTATTGGGGCATAGTGATTTAAATACAACGCAGATATATTCGCATATTTCCAAAGAGCAAATTAAAAAAGTAAAAAGTCCATTTGACTCGCTATATGAAAAATGAATGAAAGAAATCAAACATTAAGAAAAGAAGTATTCAAAAGAGATAATTTTACTTGTCAAAAATGTAAAATTCAAGATAAAACAGCAAGGACATTAGAATCTCATCATATTGTTCCTTTGATATTAAATGGCGAAGATTCTTTATCTAATCTTATTACTTTATGCTCTGATTGTCATCATTTTGCTCCCAACAAAAAAGAAGAGTTTGAGCAGTATATTAAAGAAGAGTGTACAGGCACAATGACTACTTTTATCAATGCTTGGACAAAGGTACAAAAAGAACATCCTGAATTGTTTAATAAAAACTCTTTTAAATGACTTAAAATTAAGTCTTTTAGTGGGCTCGTAGCTCAGCTTGGCTAGAGCATCTGACATAAGGATGAAGCTCTTAAGCTCTAATCGAGTTAGACACGGAAACCAGAGGGTCGCGGGTTCAAATCCCGTCGGGCTCACTTCTATTTTTATTTCAATCAAAGATTAAAACTTTTAATCATTCACAGGTTCATAAAGGATGTTAAATCCTTATATTGCATTTACTATATATAGCATATACAATATATAGTATATCCAACAAAAGCTTTATAAGCTTAAAACTTTTAAGCAGTAATTAAATGACAATCAACAAACAAAGCAGGTTCATGAAGGGCGGAGCCCTTATATGAAAACACCCAAATTTTTAGACTTGAAATCTTTTTTAACATTTCAAATATTGCATGAATTAAACAAGCATAAATTATGTGGTGATGACCTAGCATTAATCATCGGTAAAAGAAAGTTTGGTAAATTAACTCCAGGTACTATTTATCCTGCTTTAAAGAAATTAAGAAAGAACAACTTAATAAAATATAAACAAAGAGGGAGGAAAAAAATCTACTCCCTAACAAAAAAAGGCCAAGAAGAGTATTTGATTATCAAAAGAGTAATCAAAAAAATGTTTAAGTTCCTTTAATTACTTCTTCTTTTTCTTCTTGCCACCACGAGCCATTACAGCTTCGCATACATTTCCCTTGCCATCTACGTAGTATAAATGACCTGGCTTTCTTGTAATTGCTTTTGGTAATATGACTTTTCCCATCTATTTTCACCTCCCTTATCGTCGAATTATGTTTTTTCTAGTATATAAACTTTATTAATCTCCTTCGAATAATAGTATTTTTGCTAATACTGGGCCCAGATACTTTAATTCACTTTCCCAGATAACCAGCGTCTTAAATCATATTTTTTAAAATAATTTATTCTCCCCTCTTCTGTTTCTTCATAGCATCTAACCTTTTTAGAGTGCCAGTAATCTCCAAATAATTCAATTATCTTGCTTTTATTTTCATGAATAAAATCTCAAAAAATAGAATAAAATAAAGAAAAAAATGTTTAATTGTTTCCTAATAGCTGTTTAATCTTTTCAATATACTCAGCAACTTTATTACCTGTTTCAGTTAAACCAATTAACTTTATTCTTCCTTTTTTCTCAAATATAACAAGTTTAGCTTTTTCCATTTCCTGCAATATCTTTACTGCATGAGAATATGTGCAATCTACTTCTTTCGCTAAAACACTACCATACCTGTTTTTACCGCCCTTTCTTAGAGCTACAAGTATCATTGCTGGCTTCTTTCTGAAGAATACCTCGAAGATACTTTCTTTTTTTACCAATTTAACCCCCTACACCTCTCTTTAATCTATATCATATCTATTTATATATATTTCTTTTGATATATACCTTTAAGTATAATGGATAAATTTAAAATGCTTTTGCTTATTTTTCGCTAGAAATGTTTAAATAAAAGCTTTAATTCTTATTTTTATGAACTTATCTCAGCTTTTTAGAACCCAACAAAAAGACTTGCTAAGCGCAGCCAAAAAATTAAAAGTTCCAAGAAGAACTATTACAGAAATATTAAAATCAAAATCTAGAAGCTTTATTCTAACTTTACTTACTGTTATTATAACCTCTTCTCAATCATTTGGCGGAATAATGGATGTTCAGGCAAAAGCAATGGAGTTAAAAAGAAAAGTTAATAGTGGAGAGATAACAACTGAACAATTTGCTGTTGAATTTTCTGCTGTTTTTCAGGATTTAGAAAGAAATGTAAGAGAAGACATTGAAAACAAGAATTATAATCAAGCTCTTTTTTATTTGCATCTTTATTATCAAATAGCAGTACAAATGGGAAATCAAAATCTTAGAAATAGAGTAAATGCATTAACAGGGCAAGTAAATGAAGCAAAGGTAACTCATATTGATATTGATAAAAGAGGAATTTATACTGACAATGAAAGAATTTATTTTATAGGCATACAAGGAGGATTTAGATCTCCTCAACTATGGTTAATAGAAAAAATGATACATGATGTTAATTCTTATAATAATACTATTTTGGATATGCTAAGAGAAAAATTTCCCGATTTGTTTGGTAATAGGATTTCAGTTAATTTTAGAGACAGGGGAATTGTTAGGATTGTTCCAATGGGTCCTGAAAATAATAAGACAGTTAAGTTCGTGATTGATTTAAAAAGTTTGGGTGATGCTAGAACAGATAGCACTATAATTTCTAGATTACCTCACTTGCCCTTTACTCCTTAAAGATAATTTTATATATCTTCTTTTTATTCTAAATTTATGCTAGACATTAATTTCATAAGAGTAAATTCGGATGTAGTAAAAAAAGACTTAAAGAAAAGGAATGATTTGGAAAAATTACCCTGGATAGATGATTTGTTAAAACAAGATAAGGAATCTCTAGAATTAAAACAAAGAGTAGAAGAATTAAGACATAGAAGAAATAAAATATCAGAAGAAATTAATGAAAAGCAAAAGAAAAAACAAGATATTTCTCATTTAATCAATGAAGCAAAAGACCTTCCTGAAAAAATAGAAAAATTAGAAGCAAAAAAAGCAGAAATTGATGAAAAAATAAGATTCTATTTACTAAGAATTCCTAATGTCCTTCATGAATCAGTTATAATAGGTAAGGATGAAACAGGAAACAAAGAAATCAGAAAGCATGGTCATATTCCTGAATTTAAATTTAAAGTAAGAGACCATCAGGAATTAATGCTAATGAATGATTTATTAGATGTAGAAAGAGCAACAAAAACAGCAGGTGCAAGATTTTACTATCTAAAAAACGAAGCAGTTATTTTGGATTTAGCCTTAGTAAGATTTGCATTAGATCATTTAAGAAATAAAGGATTTATAGCAATAGAAACACCAAATATGTTAAAAGAAGAAATTCTGGAAGGTGCAGGTTACCTGCCTAAAGGCAAAGATGATTTATATTACTTAAAAAATGAAAACTTATGTTTAGTAGGTACATCAGAACAAGCAATAGCAGGTTATCATAAAAATGAAACAATTCCAGAAGATAAATTACCATTAAAATATGCAGGCTTCTCTCCATGTTACAGAACAGAAGCAGGTTCTCATGGAAAAGATACAAAAGGAATTTTTAGAACTCACCAGTTCAATAAAGTAGAACAATTTATCTTTTGTTCTCCTGAAGAATCCTGGAAAATATTTGAAGATTTGCAAAGAAATTCAGAAGAATTATTTGAAAAATTAGAAATACCTTATCATGTTATAACAATCTGTACAGGTGATATAGGTGGAACAGCTGCTAAAAAATATGACATAGAAGCATGGATGCCTGGACAAAATGAAGGCAAAGGAGCTTATAGAGAAGTAACTTCATGCAGTAATTGTTTGTCATATCAAGCAGTAAGATTAAACATAAGAGTAGAAAGAAAAGATGGCAAAAGAGAATACTTGCATACTTTAAATAATACAGCAATAGCAACCTCAAGAGCAATGGTTGCATTAATTGAAAACAATCAAAGAGAAGATGGTTCTATTGCAATACCCAAAGCATTGCAGCCTTACACTGGTTTTAAAGAGATTACACCTAAGAAAAATATATAAATAAGAATATAGTTTTAATTCTATGTCTTGGTTTGGTAGAAAAGAAAAAAAGAGGATAAACGAGTTAGAAGAACAAACCAGACAAAAAGATAGTTCTTATCAACAACAGCTCGATAATGAAAAAAGAAATGCTGCTAATAATTATCAAAATCAGCAAGAACAATTAAATGAAGCTAATAGAAAATTAAGAGAGTTGCAGGCTCAATTAGAACAAATACAATCTAGAAAAGATAATGCTAAACAAATAGAAGAACAAGTTATTATAAAAGAGAGAGAACTTTTGGAATTAGTGAGACAGGAAAAATTGCGCGTGTCTCACATGATAAGAATTGTGAAAAATTTTATAGAAAAACATAGATTTGCACAAAAAGAACTTGACTTTAAATATCAGCTATATCCTGAGGGAAGTAAACCTTATTCTGATTATTTAGACTCATTAAAAAAATTTAAGAAAGAGAGGGATAGACAATCAGGTAATGAATATTATCCTCAAGAGTTATATAAAGGTGTTTATTCTGCATTGCAGGGAATAAATTATACTTTATCATCAATATATGAAGTTTTTATTAAATTTTCTTTTTTGGAAAAAAATTTGTCTTTAGAAGTACAAGAAAATGATGAATATCTTGAAAAAATTAATCGCTTTGGAAAGGCTATATACACTGAATCAGTGTATCTTCAGCAATGTCAAAGAATACCATCAGATGTAAAACATTTAGAAAATAAAGACTGGAATAAATCAATATTTGATATGATCAAGGGTGGATGGGCAAAAGAATCACATATTAAGCAAAATAATGAACGTATAATTGAACAATTTAAAGATTTAATAAATGCAATTGGTAATTTAAGAGAAAGCTTAATTCATCAAAAAAATTTTAAGGGCTCAAGTATTAGCTATTATTTTCCAGAATATGATCCAATTTTGGCATCTTTAATATCAATGACTAATGTCTTGTTTACCAATATTGTCCAAAGAATAAATACTAATGAACAACTTGCCGCATCTTTAACACAAAAAGAAATTTCTAAATTAAGAGAACTGGAAGAAGCAACCAATGTTTTTATTAAAAGAGAATCAGATGGTTTAGATCTATCAAAAGTAGCAAAAAGAAAACAATAATTTTCTCATGAAATCTAAATCTAAAAAAATAAAAGAAATTAAAGTTCCAACTATATTTAGCGATATTTGGATTATTGATCTGCCAGATTTTAAAAAAATTAAAGAAATAAGTAATAAAATAAAAGCAAAATTAAAAAAGAAAAAGTTTTAACAGATTCGTAAATTTCAGGATCATGAAGGGAGAATCCCTTATGGTGCAACCCTTATAAAAGAAAGCAATAAAAACTCATTTTTCTTTAAAATTTAATGAAAATCTTAGCAGCAGGCGACATTCATGGAGACAAGTCATTAGCAGAAAGACTAGCTGAAAAAGCAGACAAAGAAAAAGTAAAGCTAGTAATTTTATGCGGAGATTTAACTTCAAAAGAAGAACCAGATAAAACATCAGGCATAATAGGTCCATTCTTAAAGAAAAATCAAAAAGTATTAATTATCCCAGGCAATCATGATTCATTTGCAACAACTGATTTCTTGGCTGAATTTTATGGCATAAAAAACATTCATGGTTATTCTGTAAAATATGAAGACATTGGCTTATTTGGTTGTGGCTTTGCTAATATTGGTGTAAACCAATTATCAGAAGCAGAAATTTTTTCAACATTAAAAAACGCAAATAGTAAAATAAAAACAATGAAAAAAAGAATAATGGTAACTCATGTTCATCCTTCAAAAACAAAAATGGAAAAATTAAGCAATTTTGTAAAAGGTTCATCAGGAGTTACAAAAGCAATAAACCAGTTAAAACCAGACATTGTTCTTTGTTCTCATATTCATGAAGCAGAAGGTTTGGAAGAAAAAGTTGGAAATACCAGAGTAATTAACGTCGGTAGAGCTGGAAAAATTCTTGATATTTAAAAAGAAAAGTTAAGCAGTTTCAGAGATATTTTTAGGCGAAGTCAAAAATACAGGTTTCCACCCATCCTTGCCTAGCTGATTTAAAATATTGCTAATTCTGCATTTCCTAAACTTGATTCTCCATAAATTCACCAGGTCTCCAAACTCCATCTTCTAAAACAGGTCCCCATTCTCCTTTATCAAGTCGTAATATTCTATCTGCATAAAATATTGCTAATTCTGCATTTCCTAAACTTGATTTTCCATATTTAGAAGCATAATAATAATTATTATCTTTAAAATATTGTTTAGCTATTTCGCTTTCATTCATAGAATTATTTAAAAAATTTATTGAATAATTTAATATATTTTCTCTATAGATTAGATAATTATCTTTATCCTTTAAATTTTTATCAGTATAGATAATTTTATTTGTTTTCAAAAAATTTATTTTTTCTTTAGCTTCTGAAATTTTATCATTGCTTATTTCAATTCCTTTTTCTGAATATTCTTTCGTACCAAAATCAGAAGGTAACATATTTAAATCTCCATTTGAAATATATGAAATATTTTCTTTATTTTCTTCCTGAATATTAGTACATCCTTGAATTCCTATTACTACTAAAAACAAAAATCCGATTAATATTGTTTTTATTTTCATTTTAACTTCTATCACCTAGAAATCTGAATTTATTTGGTTATATAAGCATTTTTTAAGCTTCAATTCCATTTGAACCTATTTTCAATAGATTTAAAATATTCACTATTTAGAAAAATAAATATGACTCAATTAATAATTACAGAAAAACCTTCTGCTATGAAACATGTAGCAGAAGCTCTTGCAGATAAAAAAGTAACAAAGAAAAAAACAGGAAAATCAGTTTATTATGAAATAACTCACAATGGAAAAGAAATCCTAGTGGGTTGTGCAGTTGGTCATTTATTTAATTTAAAAGAAAAAAACAAGAATGGCTGGAAATATCCTGTCCTTGAATACGAATGGGCGCCCAGTCATACAATCTCAAAAGTATCTGCTTTCACAAAAGAATATGTAAATACATTAGCTTCTTTGTCAAAAAAAGCAGATGAATTTATAGTAGCAACAGATTACGATTTAGAAGGTTCTTTGATTGGTTATAATGTTATTAGATTTATTTGCAAGAAAAAAGATGGAAAGAGAATGAAGTTCTCAATGATGACAAAAGAAGAGTTAGTTCATTCTTATGAAAATGCGTTTCCTCATCTAGATTTTCAATTAATTGAATCAGGAGAAACTCGCCACATCGTAGATTTTTTATTTGGTATAAACCTATCAAGAGCATTAACTTTGTCAATTAAAGCAGCAATAAACAGATTCAAAATAATGTCTTCCGGTAGAGTACAAGGACCAGCATTAAAAATATTAGCAGAAAGAGAATTAGAAATACAAAAATTTATTCCTGTTCCTTATTGGCAATTATTTTTAATAAATGATCAAATAACAGCTTCCCATAAACAAGATAAATTTTTCAATCAAGAAGAAGTAAATCAAATTTACAAAAAGATAAAAAATGAAAAGCAAGGAAAAATAGTAAAAGTAAGCAAAAGAGAATTTTACCAGGAGCCACCAAATCCATTTGATTTAACCTCTTTGCAATTAGAAGCATATTCCTTATTTAGAATAAATCCAAAGCAAACATTAGAAATAGCCCAGGAATTATATACAAGTGCTTATATTTCATATCCAAGAACCTCTTCTAATCAATTACCACCAGAACTAGACTATAACAAAATATTAACATCAATTGCAAAACAAAAGGAATATGAAAAATTAGTAAAAATAGTCTTAGCTAAAAAGAATTTAGCTCCAAACAATGGAAAAAAGCAGGATCCAGCTCATCCAGCTATTCATCCAACAGGAGAAATTCCTAAAAAATTAGATGAGCATCAAAGAAAAATTTATGATTTAATTGTAAAAAGAACAATAGCTTCTTTCGGAGATAAAGCAAAGAGAGAAACCTCTTCAATTGAAATAGATGTCAAAAATGAAATCTTCACAGCATCAGGAACAAAGACAGTAGAAAAAGGCTGGCATGTTTTATATGAACCTTATGTAAAGCAAAAAGAAGAAGAATTTCCTTTTTATAAAGAAAATGAAATAATAAAAATAAATAAAATTGATTTAGAGCAAAAAGAAACCCAGCCACCTAAAAGATATACACCTGCTTCTATAATAAAAGAATTAGAAGACAGGCAATTAGGAACAAAATGTATTTTTGGAGATTCTATTTTATTCTCAGAATATGAAAAAATAAAAATAGAAGATTTATTTAACAAAGGAACTTTTGTATATAATGTTAAAGACGTTGAAGTTCGGTCTCTTAAAGAATTTAAATCAATTTCTATGAATGAAGAAAACAATAGTTTAAGTTTAAAAGAGCCAAAGTTAATTTCAAGAAGATTAATCAATGAGAATGAACATATAATTGAAATAACATCAGACTTATCAAAAATAAAAGTTACAGAAGACCATCTTATTTATGTTTACAGAAATAAAAATTTATGTTTAGTGCATGCAAAAGATATTCAATTAAGTGATTTTTTAATAAGTGCAGTTTACAACAAAAATATCCCTAAAAAGTTAATTAATCAAAATATTCTTGAAGTCTCAAATTGTAAAATACAAAACAATCAATATATTCACAAATTTTCTTCCGCAGTAGCACAAGGAATATCAATTGAAAAATTACCTTTAATTTGGTCTAATGAATTAGCATGGTTATTAGGTTATTATTATGGGGATGGAAGTTATTCTTCTCCAAAATATAATGGTTCACACAGTATTTCTTTTACAACAGTAGAAAATAAAGCTTTATCCCAAATAGAAAATGCATCAAAATCTGTTTTTGGAGTTAATCCCTATTCTTACTTAGTAAAGCAAGGAAGACAATATAAAATTAATTTAAATGCCTTTATGTCTTCTTATCTTGTAAAAAGTTTACCTCATATAACTGAAAAAAAACAGATAAATATTCCTGATGAATACAAGGCAGATTTTTTAAGAGGTTTTTTTGATGCTGATGGAAATATACATTTAAGAAAAAATAAAGAAATTAAAATTTATGGTGAATCTTGCATAAGTCATTCAACACCAAGAGTAAAAATTACATTAGCAAGGCAAGATTTAATTAAATGGATTTCGTCTCTTCTTTCAGATTTAAATATTAAACATAACAAAATACTTTATGGAAAAATAAAACTAAACAATAAATATTTTGATGCTTGGACATTGCATATTAGCAGCAGGGATAATGTTGAAAAATTTGCTAGAGAAATCAGCTTTTCTTGTGATTACAAAAGAAGAATCTTGCTTCAAGGATTAACCTGTTCTTCACCAAAATATAAGATTATATCAAATAAATTAAAAATTGTTAAATTGCTGCACAATTGCCAGGAAATTGATATAAATTACATATGTAAAATTCTTAATCTAAGCAAATATAAATCACTTATAACCTTAAATCTTCTTTTTAAAGAAAAGATTATTTCAAAAAGAAGAATAAGAACAAAAGAAAATTGGAATAATTGGCTTTATTCTATAAAAGATGAAAATTATTTAAAAGAATGGTTTAAAGTTTTATACAAATCAATCTCTAATTCAATTTATACTGTTCCTATTAATTCTATTGTAAAAATAAAACCTGAAAAAAACACTTATGTTTACGATTTATCTGTTGATGAAGAATCTCCAAATTTTATAATAAATGGTTATCATTTAGTTCATAATTCAACCAGAGCTTCTATAATAGAATCATTATACAATAGAGATTATGTAAAAGATCAGTCATTAGAAGTAACCTCTTTAGGATTAAAAACAATTGAAACATTGGAAAAATACTGTCCTGATATCTTGGATGAAGAATTTACAAGAAAATTAGAAAATGACATGGAAGAGATTACAGAAAAAAAGAATAGTAAAGAAAAAGTAGTCAATGAAGCAAAAGAAGACTTAACAAAAATATTATCTAAATTCAAGAAAAACGAATTAGCAATAGGAAAAGCATTAGGCGAAGCTAATCTGCAAACCCAGGAAGAATCATCCTTAGTCGGAAAATGCAACAAATGTGAAAATGGAAACTTAAGATTGATTTACAATAAAAGATTCAAATCTTATTTTGTAGGCTGTTCAAACTATCCGGAATGTAAAAACATTTTTTCTTTGCCTTCCTATTCTTTGCCCAAACCAACAAAAGAACTATGCAAAGAATGCAATTTTCCTTTAATAAAAATAATCAAAAAAGGAAAAAGACCTTATGATTACTGCATCAACAAAGAATGTCCTGCTAAGAAAAGATATTTAGAAGAAATGAATAAAGAGCAGCCTAAAGAAAGTTAATACCTTTCTCCTTTATTTCAAATAAAAATTCTTTTTCATTTCTTTCCTGAAGGTTTCTTTCTAAGAAAGCTTCTTTCTCTATTATTAACTTCCTAGGTTCTTTCTCTAACTTTATTATATTACAAGCCCAGTTTCTTATCATATTTCCACCAACAACTTTAATGTTATGCTCTAAATCAGAATAAACCTGATTATTGATTACAATTAAAATTCCAGTTTCAGCAAGTTCTTTTAATATTTTCAATTGTCTGTCTAAAAACCTGTTAGCAATATAAGCATCATTTTTTAACTCATCTCTATAATAATATCCTATAGTATCTATCACTATTAAATCTACTTTCTTTATTTGCTTCAAATTTTCAATGAATTTTAACTGTTCAGCAAAACTTCCAGGCTTTAAAAAAATTATATTATCAATATTACCTCCAATTTGTTCTATTCTTTCACTAGAAACAGTTTTTTCAACATCAATGAATATAGCTTTTTTACAGTTTAAAGCCAATTGCAAAGCTAAGGTTGTTTTTCCAGTTGCAGGCTCTCCATAAACCAAATTTAGTCCTTTATTGTTAAAAATATCACTCAAATTCATAAAAATTATAACAACAACATGCATATAAACCTTTCAGCTTTTTCTTTTACAGGGTTTTCTTAAAAAGAAAAACCTTATTAATCTTTTAGTACCCTTAACTAAAATGACCAAAGAAATCAAGCTTAAGGTTATGGAAGCATTGCAAGAAGAAGCTTACAAAGGCATTGTAAGAATAGATGCAGAGACAATGCACTTGTTAGCAGTTCATCCAGGCGATGTAGTTGAAATAGAGGGAGCTAGAAAAACAGTAGGTATAGTCGATAGAGCTTACCCAACAGACATTGGCCAATTAATAATCAGGATGGATGGAATCTTAAGAAGAAATGCCAAAACAGGCATAGGTGAAAACGTAATTATAAGGAAAGCATTAGTAAAAGAAGCAAAAGCAATTACAATTGCACCTGCTCAAAAAGGAATTACAATCAAAGCAGACCCATATTTATTCAAACGAGGCTTAATTGGAAGAGCAGTTGTTAAAGGTGACATAATTGTTCCAGGTTCTTCATTAAAAAAAAGATCTTCTCTATCAGATTCTCCTTTCTTTGATGATGTTTTTAATATTTTAGAAGAAGGATTCTCAGCTTCATTTTCATTATCAGGCTTAAGGTTTATTGTAGCAAATACTAATCCATTAAAAGAGCCAGTTATAATAACAGAAAATACTTCATTAACTATTTCTCCAAAAGCAGTTGATATTTCAGAAGAAAAAATTCCAGAAGTAACTTATGAAGATATAGGTGGTTTGTCAGAAGAAGTTCAAAAAATAAGAGAAATGGTAGAGATTCCATTAAAACATCCTCAATTATTTGCTAAATTAGGAATTGAGCCGCCTCGTGGTGTTTTGCTCCACGGACCGCCAGGAACAGGCAAAACATTATTAGCAAAAGCAGTTGCAAATGAATCAGAAGCAAATTTTGTTTTAGTAAATGGTCCTGAAATAATTAATAAATTCTATGGTGAATGTGTTTCAGCAGATTCTTTAATTTTAACTAATGGAGCAGGCCTAACAACAATAGAAGATGCTATAATTTCCCAGGAATCTCATAAAATTGCAGCTATAAACATGCAAAATCAAAAAGCAGAACTACTATCTATTACAGACTCATATGACAAAGGATTGCAAAAAACATATAAAATCTCTACTCCACATGGAGTTTTAGAATTAACACCAACCTCTAAACTCTTAATTTTAAATAATTTAGAACCAGAATGGATTTTGGCTAAAGATTTAAAAATTGGAGATAGAGTTGCAATTGCTAATTCTCTTCCAGATATAAAAGAACATGTACCTTCTATTTTAGATTTTTTGGGTGATAATGTAAAATTCTCAGGAGAATGGGTAAAAGACCTTTTTAACTTAAATGGAAAAAATAAAAATGTTGCTGAATTTTTAAACATAAAAGCAAAAAAAATTGAAGACTTTAAATATAATTGCTCTGCTCCAGCTTCAATCATAAAAAAAATTTACAAAGAAGGATTTAAAGATAGATTAAAATTAACAGGCAAAGGATTTATTCCTACTACAATAACAAAAGATTTAATGTACTTTTTAGGTTTATTGGCTGGAGATGGGCATTTAAGATATAATTACAAAGACTCCCATGTTTCAACAATTCATTTTACAAATATTGATAAAAATGTCATAGATGAATACAAAAGAATATTAAAAGAACAATTTGATTTAAACGTAATTCATGGTGAAAAGTATGAATATTATTTTTCTTCATCTCCAATAGGCAATTTATTGAAAAATTTGGGTATTCCTGCAAAAAATAAGTCTCATGTAATCACAGTTCCATCATATGTTATAAGCCTTCCAAAAGAATATATAGCTTCTTATTTAAAAGGTCTTTTTGATACAGATGGTCATGTTCACTTAGTAAAGAGTGGAATGCAGATTTCTTATTATACTTCAAGCAAACAAATGTTAAATGGAATTAAATTTTTATTATTAAGGTTAAACATCCAATCAACATTCAGATATAAAAAAGATGGAACTTATGAAGTTACCATAAGTGATTATGACTCTTTAAATCTTTTTAAGAAGCATATAAATTTTAATCACCAAGTTAGAAAAGAAAATCTGGAAAAAGAAATAATTACTAAATATGCAAAACCAATTTACAATAGAATTCCTCTGAAGAACTTTTTATTAAAAATTAAAAATAAATATTCCCTGCCCAATGAACTTTTAATTTCTAAAGGTTTAAATCCCAATGTAAACTCTTTTTCAAGAAATCAATTAGGTATACTTATTAAACTACTTGAAAAATTAAATGAAGAAAAAACAAGCATAGAAAAAATAACTATCTTAATGAATAATGACCTCATTTGGTCTCCTATTAAATTAATTACAGAATCCCAAAATAAAGTTTATGATTTTACAGTTCAAAAAGATCATAATTTCATTGCAAATGGTTTTATTGTTCATAACTCAGAAAAGAGAGTAAGAGAAATTTTTGAAGAAGCAGAAAAAAACGCCCCATCAATTATTTTTATAGATGAAATAGATGCAATAGCTTCCAAAAGAGAAGAATCTTATGGTGAATTAGAAAGAAGAGTAGTTTCCCAGCTTCTCACCGCAATGGACGGATTAAAAGGAAGAGGAAATGTAGTTGTAATAGGTGCTACAAATAGGCCAAATTCAATTGACCCTGCATTAAGAAGACCAGGAAGATTTGACAGAGAAGTTGCAATAGGTGTTCCTGATAAAAATGCAAGATTAAACATTTTAAAGATTCACACCAGAAATATGCCCTTAACAAAAGATGTTAATTTAGTCAGAATAGCAGAAACAACACATGGTTTTGTTGGTGCTGACTTATCTGCTTTATGTAGAGAAGCAGCAATGAATGTATTAAGAAGAATCTTGCCTGATATTAAGTTAGGCGAAAAAGAAGAAATTCCTAAAAAAATATGGGAAAAATTATTTATTACCAATAAAGATTTTCAGCAAGCCCAAAGATTAGTAAGACCTTCAGCAATGCGTGAAATTTTAGTTGAAACACCAAATACTAAATGGGAAGATGTAGGTGGATTAGAATCAGTAAAGCAGGAATTCAAGGAAGCAGTTGAATGGCCATTGCAGCATCCAGGTTCTTTCAAAAGAATGGGAATAAGACCACCTCGCGGTTTGTTAATGTATGGTCCTCCTGGTTGCGGTAAAACATTAATGGCAAAAGCAATAGCAGGTGAATCAGAAGCAAATTTCATACAAATAAAAGGTCCCGAATTATTGAACAAATTTGTAGGTGAATCTGAAAAAGGAGTAAGAAAAATATTTGAAAAAGCTCGCCAGGTTTCTCCAGCAATAATCTTCTTTGATGAAATAGACTCATTAGCACCAAGAAGAGGTACTGATGCAGGAAATAATGTTACAGAAAGAATTGTTAATACACTATTGGCTGAGATGGATGGTTTAGAAGAATTAAATGATGTCGTTGTTATAGCAGCAACAAACAGGCCGGATATATTAGACCCAGCATTATTAAGACCAGGAAGATTTGACAGATTTATTTTAATACCCCCTCCAGAAAAAGAAAGTATCTTAGAAATATTAAAGATTCATACTAAAAATATGCCTCTAGCTAAAGATGTTTCTCTGGAAAAACTAGCACTAAAAATGGATGGTTATGTTGGTGCAGATATAGAATCTTTTGTTAGAGAAGCAGCTATTTTAGCATTAAGAGTAGATATAAAAGCAACTGAAGTTTCTATGGTTCATTTTGAAGAAGCATTAAAGAAAGTCAGAGCATCTGTTCCAAAAGATACATTAGAAGTTTACAAATCAATTGAAAATAATTACTTGAGAAATGCAAAAGCAGGACTGCCTAAAGAAGCACTATCTTATGTTGGTTAAAAAACAAGCCTTTTATGTATGCTTAAATATCTTTTAAAAAAGTATTTTACAAATTTGTCCTCATCTTTTTCCAAAGCCCTGTAATAAGATTTTCTTTTTCCATATTCAATTATTATCATAGGATATTTATTATGACACAAAATATAATTCATTAATATTCTTCCTATTCTTCCATTCCCATCTCCAAAAGGATGTATTTTTTCAAACTTAAAATGTGCTCTTGCAGAAAGTTCAACAGGGTTTAATTTTGATTTTTTTAAAAATTCAATAAATTCTTTAATTAATTTCTCAATATCCTGCCAGTCAGGAGCTCTGTATTCTCCTACTCTTACTAAATAATCCCTGAATTTTCCAGCTATATCTTCTTTGCTTTCCTTAAAAATTTCATAATGCCATTTCAGTATTAACTCTTTGTTCATCTCTTCTTTTTTGTTCAGCATCTCTAAAAATATTTTATAATGTGATTCTGTTTCTTTTATATCTCTTAAAGGCTTATGAACTGAGAAATTTTCCTGAATAATTTCTCTTGTTTCTCTTAATGTTATTGTAGAACCTTCTATTGCATTTGTGTTATAAGTAAATACCAGAGCAATTTCTCCCTTTTCTTTCTCTTTTATGCTTTCAGGATATTTATTCCATTCTTCCTGAAATTTTTCTTTTATTTTCTCTAATTTTTTATAAACATTATCTATTTCTTTCAACATTTTGCTTTTAATGTCCTCTATATTTTTAGGTATTTTCTTGCCTAAATATTTTTCTTTAGTTATCACTTTGTCTTTTTTCCTGAAAGAATGCTGTAAGTAATAATATTTGTTTTTTCTTTGAATTATTCTCATAAAATAATTACCATTACATATTATTTAAATATTACTATTTTTAGCTTTTGTAATGTATAATTAAAATAAGAAATTTTTTATTCCAAATTTAATCAAACCAGGTTTCATAAACATTCCAAGATTGTTCAATGGTTTATCCCTGTTGTATTTTCCCAAATCAACTTTCTTCATCAATCTCAATAACTCTTCATATCTTTCTATATTTAATTTATTCAATTTTTTCCTAATAAAATCAGAAAACATTAATTCTCTGTTTAATCCTCTAATTTCTTTCTCATAATTTTTTCCATTATTTAAGCAATTAGCTAATATCTTAGCTGCTTTCATTCCAGGAATAATCCCGCCGCCCGATATGTTTTTTAATTGCAAACCAGCATCTCCAACTAAGTAAACATTATCTTTCTTTAATTTAATTTTCTTCCATATAGGAATTAAACCAGATTCAGAGCTTATTATTTTTTTAATCTCAAATCTTTTTATAAAATTATTAAAATAATATCCAGCATTGTCAAAGCTTCCCAAACCTATTCTCGCTATTTTCTCATTCTCAGGAACTACCCATCCAAAAAAATCAGGGCAGCTATCAAAGTAAACATCATAAACATTTTTATCTAAATTTTTTATTTCAGCTCTAATTTGAATTCCTTTCCAGAACTCTCTATTCTGCCATAATCCTGTTTTTTTAGCAACCAGGCTTTTGTATCCATCAGCCCCAACTAAAACATTAGTATCATAACTTTTCCCGTTTTTCAAAATAATTTTATTATTCTTAAAATTAGCAAACTCAGAATTATACCTTATCTTTACATTATTTTCTTTAGCTTTTTCTAATAAAAAATTATCAAATTTATGCCTGTTTACTATTAGCTCTTTATTTTGTAATTTAAACTTATACTCTTCTTTTCCAGCATTTAATCTTATATAATCAATCTCATTGTCAATAACTTTCTTATCTAATTTTATCAAATCATGAATTTCATTAGTCAATATTCCAGTGCATTGAATTGGTTTTCCAGCTTCTTTATGCTCTTCAAATATCACTGTCTCATCTTTTAGCAGACTAGCTAAGTAGCTTCCAACAGGACCAGATCCAATTATGCTTATCATTTTCTTTTTCCTTTTTTTCTTTGCTGAAATTTGTTTTTCTTTTCTGAAGTTTTCTTTCATAAAGAAAAGCTCAAAGAAAGCTTCGTAAACAATGTTTATAAATAATATCCTCTTTTTATTTAAATGCTAGACTTAATCTTTTTAATAATTGTTTTAATCTATTTAATAACAGCTTCACTTTATGATATTAAAACAAGAGAAGTTCCTGATTTTCTCTCATATTCATTATTAGCAATAGCACTGTTTTTTAGCTTATCTAAATCAATTTACTTCCTTACATTCTCTTTTATCCTGCAATCCTTATTTGGAATGTTAATATTTTTACTATTGTCATTTATCCTTTATTATTCAAAACAATGGGGTGGGGGAGATGCAAAATTATTAATAGCATTAGGCGCTTCATTTCCAGTTTATCCAGAAATTTTATTGCAATATTTCTCTCCAAATTTATCAATGCCCTTTCAAGCAATTTTATTAATTAACCTGGCTGTTTTTGGCTCTCTTTACTCTATTTTATACGCAATATTGGTAGTAATAAAAAATCATTCATTAAAAAACTTCAATAAAAAATATTTAATCTTATTATACTTGTCTTTACTTTTATTTGTAATTTCATTTTTCTTAGAAATAACATTTTCCTTATTATTAATCTTAGTAGCATTATTAGCATTATATCCTTTCTTATACCACTTCATAAAAATCTTTGAAAAAAACTTCATGAATAAAACAATTCCATTGTCAAAAGTAACAGAAGGAGACTGGCTGACAGAAAATGTCTACAAAAATAAAAAATTAATCTTAAGCAAGAACTTACCAGGTTTAACATTACAAGATATTAAAAGATTAAAGTCATTAAAAATAAAGCAGGTAAAAATAAAATATGGAATGCCTTTCATTCCTTCTTTTTTAATTGCTTTTATTATTTCATTAATTATTGGAAGTTTGATTTAGGGTACCCTTCTTTCTCTTTTTTCAGTTTGAATAATAATTTTCTCTGGTTTTTTCTCTTCAACAATTATTTTTAATAAATTCTTAGTTTCCTCTAAATCTTTTTCTTCCATATTTCTTTTATCCCAGGTTACATTTACATTATCATCTTTTTCTCTTGGAATTACATGAATCATAAAATGATTTCCTTTCTGTCCTGCATTCTCGCCATTCATAACTAAAATATTAGAATCAGATTTCAATTTCTCTTTAATATTTTTAACAATAGCATTTGCAATATTAAAGTAATATCCAACATCTTTAACTTCATGACTAGAAGAAAAATGCTCTTTAGGAATAACAAGAGTATGTCCTACATTAGCAGGATTTATGTCTAATATAGCTAAAACCTTAGCATCTTCATAAACAATATATTTCTTTAAATCGCCTTTAATTAACTCGCAAAAGAAACACTTATCACCTGTTTCTTGTTTTTTGAATAAAAATTCATGTTGTTCTTTACTTAAAGTCTTAACAAACTTTTCCCATTCATGAGCTTGGTCTTCTCCTGTCAAAGCCTGAATTCTTTTTATTTCACTAATCTGTTCTTTTGTTAAGGGATTATCCATAATAATTCCTTAAATTTAAACTATAAAAAACTTTAGTAGGAAGATTTATATATAAGTAAGAATTTCTTACTATATGGAAAACAGAATAAATCAAATGGAAATAGCAAAAGTAAGCTCAAAAGGGCAATTAGTTATACCTAAAAGCTTTAGAAAAAAATTTGATATAAAACAAGGTAATATGTTTGCCCTAGCTTCCATAAATAAAACTTTAGTTCTTAAGAAAATAGAAAATCCAATAGAAGACAGGGATATAAAAACAATTAAACTTGTTGAAGAAGCTTGGGATGATATTGAGAAAGGTAGATATAAAAAATTAAGTAAATTAGACTTTCTTAAAGAACTTGAAGAATGGTAATATCAGAAATAATAAAAACCCAAAAATTTGAAGATGATATTAAGCATAAAGATTCTCTTTTAAAAGAAAGAATAAAAAAACAAATAGCAAAAATTATTGAATCTCCAGAAATTGGCAAGCCTCTTAAATATTCTTTAAAAAGTGAAAGAACAATTTATATCAAGCCATATCGTTTAATTTATACTCTTTCTAATGAAACTTTAATTTTATTGAGATTTGAGCATAGAAAAGAAGTTTATGATTAGCCGATAGCTCTTCTTACATCAGTAACTTCAACAGAACCAACACCATCTATATTTCTTATTAAATCTTCTAATTCATCAGTGCTTCCTTTTTTCTCATCCATAACAAATGTAAGATTTATAGCTTCCAAACCAAAAGCAACTTTCTCTCTTTCTGTCCTGCCAACTTCACCATACTTGTTTATGTAGTCTTTAGCTTCTTTCTCTATATTTTTTAAGTCCACTTCTAAGCTTTCAGGCATTATTTTTATAGTTATGACAACTTGAGCCATCTTAATTTGGTCCTGTGAATCCACATTGGCCGCAAGTATATTTTATACCAGCAGCTCTTTCATGCCTATTTCTAACTATATGTGCCTTCAAACAATTAGGGCATTTGAATGTTACAGAACTATCATTTGTCTTTTTCATCTATTTAACCCAAAATAAATCTTTATAAAAGTTTTTATTTTATAGATATCATGTTTTCAGTCATAATCCCTGCTTGTAATGAGGAAAAGTACATAGAAGCAACCTTAAAATCAATACCTAAAGAACTAGAGACAATAGTTGTCTGTAATGGCTGTTATGATAAAACAGAAGAAATAGCAAGAATATACACTTCTAATATAATAGTAGAAAAAGAAGCAAATGTCTCAAAAGCAAGAAATTTAGGAGCTTTAATAGCTAAAAACCCTTATTTAATATTTTTAGATGCAGACACCTTAATGCATGGAACAGATTTAAAAAAAATACAACAATCATTAAACAAAGGAGTCATTGGAGTTTGCAAAGTAAAACCAGATATAAAAAAATTAAAAGCAAAATTATTCATGTCAATCAAAAATCAGCTATTATTTACCAAATGGAATACTGGTCTTCATTTTTGTAAAAAAGATGTCTGGGAAAAAGTAAAGTACAACGAATCATTAAAGAAAAAAGAATTAAAGGAATTTTTCAATGGTTGTTCAAAATATGGAAAATTTGTAATAGCAGATACTTATGCTATAAGCTCAATGAGAAGATTTGAACAATATGGTTATTTTAAAACCACATTTTATTGGATTAAACAATATTTAAAAGAAGACAAAAAAGATTATCCTTTAATAAGATAATGTTTTCTTTTACCTTAGATTTTCTTTTACAAAAGAAAAGCTAATCTTTAAAATCTCTTTATCTCTCTATTTTATATTGCCCTCGTAGTTTAGCCTGGATAGAATAGTTCCCAGATAGAATCTAGCCCCGCGAAGGCTGGGACCGGAGTTCAAATCTCCGCGAGGGCAAGATTTATATATTTTAACTTTTTAATAATATTAATGCAAGAACAAGAATTAAGCAGGCCTATAATATTATATATTCCTCTTGATCCTGCATCTTTAGAGTCAAAGCATAAAATTTTTCTTCCACATAATATATCTAAAAGTTTTTGTCATCCTGTTTATTATTTTGATGCATTTAATGCACTTCATGAATTTAGAGACTCTCTCAGGCAAGGGTATCCTCGGGCTGACTTTCCATTGATTTTTTTTGGAGAAGGTGCTAATGGTGTAAGTTCTAATATTCTTCCAGTTATTTTTTATTTTGATGAAATTCAAAACCAAGTTAATGATAAAACTGCAGCAATAACCAGATTTTGTTCAAGATCGATTTATCACGAGTGTTTGGCAAAACTTTTATCTGAAATTGATTTGAAAGATCATACAGTTACTTTAGTAAACCTTGTTGAAGATGAATTATGTGCAATAAAAAAACCAGATTTAATAAAAATAATTTCAAGAGGTGGTTTTAAAGTTGAATATTTAAAACAAGTTGTTGCTGAAGTTGAGTATAAGGAAGATTTCCGTTCTTTAGTTGGTGTGTAAAAACATTTATATAGTAGCATTTGATTATTTTCTAGAGGTGATACTATCTTGTATTCAAAAATAACCAAACAACACTTAATTGCTTTTTTAGTCTTATTTTCAGCTTTAGTATTAATTCAATATTTCAGCATCGATTCATATTCAACTTTATCAATAAAAGAAAATTGTTATTCCGAAGGATTTTCTTGCTGCTCTCAAAAAAATGGTAATGGTGCAAGATATTTTTCATTAGATGATACATGTTCAGAATCTTTTTCATGTTTTGAATCATGCAAATCAGAAAAAGCAATTTCCTCTTCATTAAATTCAATTACAGGAAATTCAATTGCATCTGTTACAGGCAATTCTGTTTCATCATTTTTCTCAGATTTATGGAAATCATTAAAGTTTTGGGAGAAAGATACTGTCGGTGCATTAGGGGGAGAAACTTGTCAATCCTGTATTAGTTCTGGGAGGGCTTGGTGTCAAATAGGTACAAGAAGCAGTTGTGGAACTAAATCTTCAGATTTTCAAGGCAGATGCAAAATTGAAAATAATGGGGATTATTACGACGTGCCCGGAACTTGCCCGTCAATTCCGATTGCAGTAACTTGCGGTGTATCAAATAAACCTTTAACTGTTAAAGTTACGGAGTTAGATATGAATCAATTATGTTCTGATTCTTCAAAACCTCAAGTTGCTTATGATTCTACTTCAAGAAAATGGACATGGATTTGTGATTCATTTAGTTGTGAAACTTACAAATCTGCTTGTAGCTCAATTTATAATCAAAACATTTGCATTGAAGATAATGACTGTGTTTTTCAAGGTTCAGGAACAACAGGAATATGCATTGAAAAAACAGCAATAACTTCTTCAACTTCCTGCCAGGTTTTAACTATTGCTTCTGAATGTAATAAAAAATCAGAAATCTGTGAATGGTCTTCTACATCTTTATCCTGTAGGCCAAGAACCTCACAAGTTACACAATGTTCTCAATTAATTACTTCTACAAATTGCGATTCAACAACAGATGCTTTAGATTGTGTCTGGACTGGTGCAACTACTAAATGTAAGGAAATTACTTCTGTTGTTAAAGAAGATTGTTCAAATATCAATGTTGATTGTAATCGTTATTATTATTGTGTAAAAGTCGGTACTTCTTGCAAATCAGCAGATTCTATTACTGCATCAACTGATTGTTCACAAATTACTCCAGCCAAATGTGACGATAATATTGTAAAAGATAAATGTGAATTAGCAGGAACAGCTCCTTCACAAACTTGTAGAGAAAAAACTACTGAAACAGCTTCATGTGGTTCATCTAATGCTCAAACAGATGTTTCTGGAACTTGTACTGCTAGTACTTATTCCGAATCAGCTTTTTACACTCATTTTTTAAGTAATGTTTCAAATACAACAAATGGAACTTCAATAAATTTTCTTTACACTTCAGAAAATCAATTAACATGGGCAAGTTTATATTTTTGGAAAAATAAAGTTAGAGATTTAGATCAAGATGGAAATGCAAAATCCTATTATGCTCACCCAAGTACAACAGATTTAGCAGATACCAGATTAGGGGTTCCTCTTCAAACAAACACAAAGGTCTATAGCTATAATGTTTCATTGCAAGTTTTAAAAGATAATTTAAGATTAATGCCTGGAGATAAATTAAATTTCTCTTTTGCAGCCAACGTAGAAGGCTTATATGATGATTATTATTTTGGACTTCCAGCATATCGTAATAAACAAATAATTATTCCTTTATCAGATTGTACAAGATTATCTGCTATAGATTGTTCAAAAGAAAATAATCCTAACTGTATTTATAATGGAACAGGAGCAACCGGAAAATGTGTAGAAAAAACAAGAATACTTAACCCTGCACAATGTTCATTAATAAAAAAATCAAGTGATTGTGAAAAAGTTTTAGATTTTTGTGAAGTTGATAACGGAGACAATTGTATTGCTAAAACTGTAAGTTTATGTGGTAATGGTGTTTTAAATGCAGGTGAACAATGTGATGGAACCAACTTAAATGGCAAAACATGTTTAACTTCATATGTTGGTGCTTTTTCAGGTGGAACATTAAGGTGCCTTAATGTATGCCAATTTGATTTCAGTCTATGCACGCAAACTAAAGCATTTAATTCAATTTCAATACCTACAAATGGAATAAATTACGTAAGACCCAATAATCTAACAATCAGTTGGACACAAAATGTAGTTTGTCCAAATGGAAATCAAAATATTAAATTAATTAAAAAAGATGCAAGTGGGCAATTTACAATAACAACATCAGCAATTTTGGATGTAACTTCAAGAGCAACAGAATCATCTTTTATGGACTCAATAAGTAATTTCTTTAGAGGATTATTTGGGCAAGAAACAAAAGCAGCAAATATAAATGTTAATTCAGCCCAGTTAGGAAGGGGACAAAATTTAGATTCAGCAAAGATTTCTTATATTATTGAAAGAAAAGAAGCAAATGGTCAATATGCAAGAATAGGAACAATAACTGATGGAACTGTTTGTAATATCCAGGATTTAACAGTTGAAGAAAATAAAAGATATGTTTACAATATAACAGTTAAATATACTGATGGTTCAACAGTTTATTTAGAACCA